>SAMEA3663297__coassemble_1032_pt1 | contig 11289 bp, 5 predicted proteins | sample SAMEA3663297__metabat2_low_PE_003 | metagenome-assembled genome bin SAMEA3663297 (sample SAMEA3663297) | pig gut metagenome | biome: pig gut; feature: pig-associated habitat; material: faeces | place: China | collected 2013
GATGGAGCGTGCTTCGCCTACGGCAGTGCTGTCGGCCAGTTTCAGACCGATGCCCGACCACGTCAGCAGCACGTTGTCTCCATCGGTCAGCCGATAGGCCACGCCTTCCTGGTCACGGACGTCCACTTTCAGCCGTCCGTCGGGTGAAGTCAGTGTGAAAAGTTTGGCGGGCGATGCGGCCCGGATGTGGATGTCGGGCAAGCAACCCGAACATAGCAGAATCAGCGCGAGGATCCATTTGTTTCTCATATCATATCGTTTAGGGGTTAGTCACGGCTATGCAAACCATTCCCATATAATATATGGTATATGATTTTACAGCCGCAAAGTAACAAAAAAAAATGGAATGACCATACGAATTTCGTCTAAACTACTAACAAAATCGTCTAAAATCGGCCAATTGGTGCCATTTCCGGCTGATTGGCATCGCTTTTTCTCCTTTTCAGGGGATGCCTGCAGCTATAGGTTTGTTTTGGGACCCCTCAATGGTGGAAAGTCCGAAAAAGTTCAATTTTTAAGGTTCCGGGAGTGAAAAATGACGCTATTCCCCCCTGTTTGGACGATTTTATTAGTAGTTTAGACGCATTTCGCATTTGTTTTCCAAAATTTTTTATTATTTTGCACTCGAATTGAGTGAACCGAAACTTTCGGATAGGTTTCGAATGGGCTTCGAAGCGGGTTCGGACGGTTCGTCGGTTGACAAAAACGGTACTTTTGAAAAACATGAATTTAATGAGATATTCTATGATCAGACAACACTTGCACCTTTTGTTCGGCAGTGTGGCTTTGGTAGCCATGACAGCCTGCGGCGACAGCTATGTGCGTCCCGACGCTCCTATTCAGGAAGTACCCTTCACCCAAGTCCATTTGGACGATGCTTTCTGGACTCCCCGTATCGAAACCAACCGCACCGTGTCCATTCCCTCCGCCTTCAAGGAGTGCGAGCAGAACGGACGCTTCGACAACTTTGCCTTGGCCGCCGGACTCATCAAGGGCGAGCACCAGGGCGACTTCTCGTTCGACGATACCGACCCCTATAAAGTCATCGAAGGTGCCAGCTACTCGTTGGCTGTGAAGTACGACAAGGCCTTGGATGCTTACTTGGACAGCGTCATCACCCTGATAGCCGCCGCCCAGGAGCCCGATGGCTACCTCACCACCTGCGTCACCAACAAGTGTACGCGCCTCTCCGGCTGGTGGGGCACACACCGCTGGGAGAAGATGAACAGCCACGAACTCTACAACAGCGGCCACCTCTACGAAGCTGCCGTCGCCCACTACCGTGCCACCGGCAAGCGTTCGCTGCTGGATGTAGCCATCAAGAACGCCGACCTCGTCTGCCAGACCTTCGGCTTGGGCGAGGGACAAATCAAGTTCCCCTCGGGTCACCCCATCATCGAGATGGCGTTGGCCAAGCTCTACAAGGTGACGGGCGACGAGAAGTACCTGCAGGAGGCCCGCTACTTTGTGGAGGAGACAGGTCGCCTGAGCAACGGTCGCAAGCCCAGCGAGTACAGTCAGGACCACCTGCCCATCCTGCAGCAGGAGGAGATAGTGGGACACGCCGTACGCGCGGGATACCTATATAGTGGTGTAGCCGATGTGGCTGCCCTGACGCACGATGCCGACTACTTCAACGCCTTGTGCCGCATCTGGGAGAATATGGCTTCCAAGAAGCTCTACATCACCGGCGGCATCGGTTCGCGTCCGCAAGGCGAGGGCTTCGGCCCCAACTACGAGCTGAACAACCATACCAACTACTGCGAAACGTGTGCCTCCATTGCCAACGTCTACTGGAACTACCGCATGTTCCTGGCCACGGGCGATGCCAAGTATGTCGATGTGTACGAGCGTGCGCTCTACAACGGCGTCATCAGCGGCGTGTCGCTCAGTGGCGACAAGTTCTTCTACGACAACCCCTTGGAGAGCCAGGGCGAGCACGAACGCCAGCGCTGGTTCGGCTGTGCCTGCTGCCCGGGCAATGTAACCCGCTTCATGGCCTCCGTCTCCTCCTACCAGTATGCCACACAGGCCGATGACATCTATGTGAACCTCTATATACAGGGTGAAGCCCAGATGCAGACCGCACACCGCGGCGTCACCATCCGTCAGATGACCGAATATCCCTGGGACGGTCGGGTGACCCTCTGCGTCACGCCCGACGACGGCGAGGCCGAGTTTGCCGTACGTCTGCGCATCCCCTCTTGGCTGAGTGAACGCCCCGTAGCGACCGACCTCTACAGCTACGCCACGCCAACCCCCGCCACCTACACCCTGAAGGTGAACGGCGAGCCGGTGAAGGCACCCGTCGTAGACGGCTATGCCACCCTGAAACGCACCTGGAAGACGCTGGACCAGATAGACCTGGAGCTGCCCATGGAGGTGCGCCGCATCCGTGCCAACGAGCAGGTAGAGGACGACCTGGGTAAGCTGGCCATCGAGCGCGGCCCCGTCATCTACTGTCTGGAGGGACAGGACCAGGCCGACAGCACCGTATTCAACAAGTTCATCCCCGCCGACACCCGCATGGAGGCCGCCTACGAAGCCGCTCTGCTGAACGGCGTGGTTGTGCTCACCGGTACAGCCGGCGAGGTCGGACAGGACGGCACCGTGAAGGAGGTTCCCTTCCGCGCCATCCCCTACGCCACGTGGAACAACCGGGGTACCGACCAGATGGCCGTATGGATTCCCGAGGACAAGGAGCACGCCCGTCCCACGCCGGCACCTACCATTGCCAGCCGTGCCCATACGCTGATGATACAGGCCCCCATCCAGAAGGATGCACCCGAGTCGGCCTCCATCATCACCGAAGCCTGGGGTGTGAACGACCAGTGGGAGCCGAAGCGTTCGTCGGACATCTCCAAGCCCTACCACTACTGGTGGCTGAAGGAGGGAACGGAAGAGACGCTGGCCTACCAGTTCGACCGCCCCACCGAGGTGAAGAGCGTGGATGTCTACTGGCTGGACTTCGACCACTACGACGGCAACTTCCGCGTGCCCGAAAGCTGGAAGCTCTACTACAAGACCGCAGCCGGCAGCTGGAAGGAGGTAGAGGCACAGTCGCCCTACACCGTAGACAAGGACCGCTACAACCACGTAGACTTTACCCCCGTCACCACCACCGGCCTGAAGATAGCAGCCAAGCTGCAGCCGGGTGAGTCGGGCGGCATCATCGAGTGGAAAGTAGATTGATAAATCAACAGTAAATAAATATATTATTAACCAAAAAAAGATTCGATATGAAGACACATGAGAATCGGGCCTTGTTCAGCCAAGCTCTGCTCAAGGCCACCACATGTCTGTTTCTGGCAACGGGTAGCGGCCTCTACGCCCTGCCGGCATTGGCGGAACCGACAACCAACGTGGAATCTGCGATTGTACAGCAAGCTGTGACAATCAAGGGTATTGTGAAAGACAAGACGGGCGAACCCATCATCGGTGCCAACGTGCTGGAGAAGGGTACCACCAACGGTGTGATTACCGGCATCGACGGCGACTTCACGCTGAACGTGAAGAACAGCCAGAGCGTGCTGGTCATCTCCTTCATCGGCTACAAGACGCAGGAGATTACCGTGGGCAACAACCGCAACCTCAACGTGACGCTGGCCGACGACACCGAGCTGCTCGACGAAGTGGTAGTCATCGGTTACGGTACGCAGAAGAAGGGTGACGTGACCAGTGCCGTGGCTTCGGTGAAGTCCGAAGACTTCATCAAGGGTGCTGTGGGCGATGCTGCCGAACTGGTGAAAGGTAAGGTAGCCGGTCTGAACATCACCAAGGGTTCCGGTGACCCCAACGCCAGCTCCACCATCCGTCTGCGTGGTGTCATCTCATTGCAAGGTAGTGCCACCCCGCTGATTCTGGTAGACGGCATCGAGGGCAGCCTTACCACCGTGCCGCCCGAGGACATTGCCTCCATCGACGTATTGAAGGACGCCTCGGCTGCCGCCATCTACGGTACGCGCGGTGCCAACGGTGTCATCCTCATCACCACCAAGAGCGGTAAGCGCGACGAGAAGGCGCAGGCCACCTACAGCGGCTACGTATCGCTCTCCAACTTCAGCAACCGCCTCGACTTCATGACCGCCGACCAGGTGCGCCAGGGACTCACCTCCTTCACCGACCGCGGTTACGACACCGACTGGCTGGAGGCTGTGACACGTACCGCCTTCACCCACAACCACGACTTCCAGATTTCCGGAGGCTCCAAGACGACCACCTACTCGGGTAGCGTGTCGTACAAGAAGGCCGAAGGTGTCATCATTGATACCTTCAACGAAGAGCTGAAGATGAACTTCGACGTGTCGCACTACATGCTGAACGACATCCTGAAGGTACACCTCAACATGGTGAAGGGTACGCACAAGAACAGTGCCATCGGTCTGAGCGAGGATGACGGCGACGCCGGCATCTACCTGCAGGCCCTGATGCGCAACCCCACCGAGCCCATCTACAACGAAGACGGTACCTACTACGAAAACTTCGGTATCAACTACTACTACAACCCCGTGGGCATGATTAAGGAGAAGAGCGGTGAGTACAAGGGCGAGTGGACCCGCATGACGGGCGACATCACCGTAGAGCCCATCAAGGGATGGCAGACCAAGCTGATGCTGGCTACCCGCCGTTCCAACTACCACGACCAGGGCTACTACAGCTCGGAGTACTACAGTCAGAAGTCGCAGTACCGCACCGGTTACGCCTACCAGAGCTATGACGGCAGCCGCACCGACGAGCTGGAGGTGACTTCGCGCTACTCCAAGACGTGGCAGAACAAGCACCGCTTCGAGGCCATGCTGGGCTATAGCCACCAGAACAATGTGAACGAGGGCTTCAGCGGCAACAACTACAACTTTGCCAACGACTTCTTCAAGTACAACAACTTGGGTATGGGTACTGCCCTGAAGGAGGGTAAGGCCGGCTTGAAAAGCTACAAGAACGAGAATACGCTGATTGGTTTCTTCGGTCGTATCAGCTACGGTTACGACAACCGCTACAACATCCTGGTAAGTATGCGTCGCGAGGGTTCGTCCAAGTTCGGTGACAACAACAAGTGGGGTAGCTTCCCCTCTGTATCACTGGGCTGGAACGTGATGAACGAGAAGTTCATGGAGTCTACCCGCGACTGGCTCTCCAACCTGAAGCTGCGTGCCGGTTTCGGTATCACCGGTGTGATTCCCCGCGATTCCTATCAGTCGTTGACCCGCTACAATCTGGGTAGTTCCTACTACTACGAAGACGGCGAGTGGAAGCAGAGCCTGGTTGTAGCCTCTAACCCCAACCCCGACCTGAAGTGGGAGACCTCGAAGGAGTGGAACTTCGGTGTCGACTTCGGCTTCTTCGACGACCGCCTGACCGGTTCGATTGACGTTTACCGCAAGAATACCTCCGACATGTTGTGGTGGTACGACGTGCCGACACCTCCCAACTTGTACGGACGTACCTTGGCCAACGTGGGCGAGATGCGCAACCAGGGTATCGAGGTGCTGGTAAGCGGCATCCCCGTACGCACCAAGGACTTTGAGTGGACCACCACCATCACGGCTTCGCACAACGCCAATAAGCTGCTGAGCCTCTCCAATGACCTCTACGAGACGGCCAACCAGCACGATGAAGGTGGTTTGGGACAGCCCATTTCATTGGCTACCCACCGTTTGGAGGTAGGCAAGGCCATCGGCCAGTACTACGGACTGAAGTCGGTCGGCGTTTCCGAAAACGGACTCTGGATGGTAGAGAACAAGGTGACCGGCGAAGCGGTAGAGCTGCAGGATGACATGCTGACCAACGACGACTACAAGCACTACCTCGGCACCGGTCTGCCCAAGGTCTACATGGGTTGGGCCAACACCTTCCGCTACAAGAACTTCGACCTCTCTATGCAGTTCACCGGCCAGTTCGGCTTCAAGGTGCTCAACGAGGCCCGCGCCTTCTGGGAGAACAACTCCATCACCTTCAACCGCCTGCAGTCGGTACTCGATGCCCCCTACGGCGGACAGTACACGTTGGCTTCCAACCAGAAGCAGACCTTCGTCAGCTACTACTTGGAGAACGGCGACTTCGTGAAGCTGACCAACCTGACGTTCGGCTACAACGTGCCGTTGAAGGAGAACCACTGGATTAAGAGTGCCCGTGCCTACGTGTCGGGTGAGAACCTCTTCACCATCACCGGCTACAGCGGTCTGAATCCTGAGTTGGACAACGCCAATGCTACCGCTGCCGGTATCGAGCGCCGTTCCAAGTATCCGGCTACCCGCTCATTCACCTTCGGTCTTAATTTAACTTTCTAATTCACTGACAGATATGAAAACGTTCAATAGATATATCGCCTCTGCTCTGATAGCCGGACTGGGATTTACCTCCTGTACCGACCTGAGCGAGACGCTCTACGATACCATCTCGGAGGAACAATACGAGTTCACCGACAAGGATGTGCAGTCAATGTTCGGCCCCGTCTACAGCTCGCTCTGTACGGCCTATTGGGGCTGGTTCGGCTACAACGACATCAACGAGATGTCGGCCGACCAATGGTGTGTGCCCTACCGCATCGGTATCGGCTGGGGTGACCTCTACATCCCCATGCACAAGCACCAGTATCACAACGAGCTGGGCTTCTTCTCTGCCAACTGGGACTTCATCTACAAAGGCGTGAATGCCTGCAACAAGATGATGGCTAATACCATGGTGCAGGAGTCCGAAGAGTCCATGAGCCAGCTGCGTGCCTACCGTGCCCTCTACTACTATATGCTGTTCGACCTCTTCCGCAACATCCCGCTCGACACCACCTACGACCACGAGGCCGGATGGCTGCCCGAGCAGGCCGCTCCGCAGGAGACGTACGACTTCATCGTCAGCGAACTGCAGGATGTGAAGGGCAAGTGCGGCAACGAGGTAGAGTTGGGCAAAATCAACAACTACACCGTCAATATGCTGTTGGCCAAGATGTACATCAACCACAACGCCTGGTTCAACGACCACTCTGACAACTCGTACTACGGCAAGGCCATCGACGAGCTGAACGAGATTATCAAGTCGGGCAAGTTCAGCCTCGCTACCAACTATCTGGACAACTTCCGCGAGAGCATCGACGGTTCGCCCGAGGTCATCTTCGGTATTCCTTGCGAAGAGAAGTACCAGGGTGGCAACTACATGGCCAACCTCTGGATGCACGAGGCAGGCCGCGCCACGTGGGAGTTCTCCGGCTGGGCTACCGGCGGTGGTGCTGTGATGCCGCAGTTCCTCGACACCTACGACTCCGACGACCAGCGCTACACCGACTGCTGGATTTCCGGTCAGCAATACACCAAGAGCGGTGCTCCCATCTATGTGGAGAACGACCCGCTGGTCTATACCCGCGAGCTCCACAGCATCGATCTGCCCGGCTGCTACCCCTTCGAGAGCGAACGCCTCGTGAAGTACGAAATCTGCTCGGGTGAAAAGGGTACCAGTGTAGACGATCAGGTATTCTTCCGCTATGCCGAAGTGCTGATGATGAAGGCCGAGTGTCTGCTCCGTCTGGGCGGCTACAACGGCGAGAGCGAGCAGGTGGCTGCCGACCTCGTTACTCAGGTACGCCAGCGCAACTTCCGCACCTCACCGGGCAAGGCTGTCCGCACGGTGGCTCAGCTGAAGGGCGGTAGCTGCTATGCCTATGGCCATCGCGAGAATCAGGGCGAACTGGGCGGCGAAGACAAGTGGATTGTGACCTACGAAGGCGGCGACGACATCCTGTTGGGTGGTCTGCTCGACGAGTATGGTTGGGAGTTTGTCGGCGAGAGCAACCGCCGTCAGGTGCTCATCCGCTTCCAGCTGACCAACGGCCAGAACGTATGGAACGGCAAGTCGTGGTTCTGCAAGGATGCCGTCAACGACGTCAACGACCACCACTACGACATCTTCCCCATCCCCAAGAATGTCATGGACGGAAACCCCAAACTGGTTCAGAACCCCGGTTATTGATGGATGAGACAGTGTATTGTCAAATTTAAAAGATTAACAGAATGAAAAAATATATTTATATCCTGGCGTGCGCCGCAGCATTGATGACGACCGCCTGCAACAGCGACGACCCGATGGACTCCTGCTCGAAGCATGACTATGCCGACGGTCAGTCGCCCTACCTGCGCACCAATTCCGACGCAACGGTAGAGGTATCGTTGGAATTCCCCAAAGCCCGCATCGACGAGGCACAGACCATCAGCCTGAAGGACTATGCCGGCACCTTCCACAGAAACCTGAACATGACGGTAGACGAGGTGCTGGACGGCCTGAGCAGCGGAAAGATTGTATGCTATACCATCAACCCCACCCGTGGCATCTGGAACCTGGATGCTCCCACCGTGGGTGAGTACGGCTGGTACTGGAACACAGCTGGTTCGTTGGCAACTGCCGACAATGCCGTAGCTTCCGTAGAACTGGACAAGGCTTCCAAATCGCTTGTCGTGAAGATGCTGAACAATCCTGCCGTAGGTACCAGCTTAGATGCCAATCTGGGTCTTGCCATCAACACCGGCCATGATTTGGATAATTACGTTCGTTTCAAGGTTCATCCGGTTGTAACCGACCCGAGCAAGGTCGTTACCAAGGTTTCGCTGGCTAAACCTGCAGATGACTATCCTACCGCTGAACTTGTCTTTGCTGATTTCACAGAATCCATTGAAAGCAACTTGGGCGTATCCATGACCGAGTTCTTGAATATGTATTCTGCAAGCAGCAGTGGTGATGACAACAGTCTGGAACTTTATCTGTCAAACGAAGCCGGACAGTGGTATGCCGTTGATGCCGATGGCAATACAGGCTGGATGGATCCCGACTTGGCAGTTAAGCGTCCTTCTTCTACAGCGGGTGGCTTAGGCTATTGGTTGGATTCAAGTCTGAATGTAACTACTTGGGCTTCTCCGGGTTCAGGAAGTGATTGTACCATATTCATTGAGAGTGGCGACAAGAGTGTGGTTATCGGACGCTATCCCGATGCTACTACTTCCGGATTGGTATATCAGCTGCGCTTTGTATATACGCTGACAGCCGATCACAGTCGCTTTATTGAATTTATTGTTGAAGTAACATTTGAATAATCATTATGAAATCAATACATACATATCTTTTCATGACGGCCTTTGCGCTCCTGTCCGGCGGTTTTCTGGCAGGATGTAGCGACGACGATGAACCGGAGGTGAAAGTGCCGGAATCGTTTACGGTCAGTGCCAACTCAGCCAACGTGATGTGGGACGATACGGAAGCCGTGATAGACTTTGGTGCCAACGTGAAGTGGGATGCCGTCAGCTCGGCTGCCTGGGTGCAGATAGACCCCAACAAGGGTGAGGCCGGCGACCACCGCCTCTTCCTGGTGATGACACGCAACTACAACCTCCTGCCCCGCACCGCTACGGTCAGCCTGAAGTGCGGCGAGCAGTCACAGCAGATTACCGTGACGCAGAGCGGATGCGACGACCCGGCTAAGGTGACAACCGTCAACACCTCGTTGGAAACGGGTACCACCGACTACTCGGCCGGTGAGCTGGCTCTCTCGGGCTACAGCTACGAGATAGAGAACAACCTGGGCCTCACCATCGAGCAGTTCAAGCAGGGTGTGGCCGACGGTACCGTGGAGCTCTGCATGGTGAACCGCAAGGAGAACAGCTGGAGCAGTGCCGACTACACCGCCAATGCACCGGGCTACTGGCTGGACAGCGACCTGGAGGTGACCCATTGGGACGGTGCCGGCTACCCGGCCAACGCCCTCTTCATCGAGGTGTCCGAGGACGTAGTCTACATCGGTCGTGCCTCCGGCATCACCACCGAGCTGAACTTCGAGATGAGCTTCGTGCTCCGTCTTGCCAAGGACCACAGCAAGTACCTCCGCTTCAACGTCAACGTTACCTGCCCCATCTATACACCCGAGGTGAAGGTAGAGGCTGACGGCAACGTGGTAGAGGCTACCATCGAGATGGTGGATGTCTACAATGCCACGGTACTGCCCTTCGAGCAGCTGCTCGACGTGCTCTCCGAGAGCCTCTCTGTAGAGAGTGCCGAAGCCTTCGTGTCCGGCATTGAGAACGGTGACATCTTCATGTACATGGTAGACCCCGCTACCGGTGAATGGCTCACCGAGGCCAAACAGACAGCCGGCGGCTACATGGGCTACTGGTTGGGCGAGAACCTGACTCCTACCGGCTGGAGCCCCGACGGCTACCCCAGCAATACCATCTTCATCGAGACGTATGACGAAGGTATCAGCATCGGTGCCGCTCCGGGTGTAGAGAGTGGTATGGAATTCAACGTCAGCTTCGTCTATGCGAAGTCGGCTCAGAAGTTCATCCGCATCAACCTGCACGCTTACGAACATTGATGTGATTAACCCCGCGGAAAGGAGGGTGTGCCCTTGGAGAGGCACATCCTCCTTTCCCATAAAGAAACCCCATATCTTCATGAAAACAACAATCTACAGCCCAAAGGCACTGCTGATGCTGCTGTTGCTGGCCCTCTGTACGGCCTGTGGCAGCGACGACAAGGACCTGGAAGAACTGCTGCCCTCGTTGACCATTGCCGACGAACAGCTGGCTCACTCCGTAACGTGCGACAAGAACACAGTGACCATCCCCTTCACCGCCACTGCCAAGTGGAAAGCCGAAGTGGCAGACAATGCCGACTGGATCTATCCCGAACGTAGCAGCGGTGAGGCGGGAAGCGTTTCGCTGAAGGTGACCATCACCGCCAACGGTGTGGCACAGGAGCGGAGCGGTACCTTGCGCCTGATCTGCGGCAACGACACCAAGGAGGTGACCTTCCGCCAGGCTGCCAACGAGCAGGGAGAGGAACCCACCGACCCCGACGAGAAGGATACCATGAACTCGTCCGAGGTGAAGGACTTTGAGAAGTACTACAAGCCGAAGGAGTTCAGCAGCATCAACATGCTGAAGCGCAACGCCAAGTGGTCGTGGTTCCGCCACAAGCAGAGCGAACACTTCTTCGTGTTCTGGGAAGCCGGCTTCGGCGACGACCCCAATTCGGCGGATGTACCTGCCAACCTCCGCGTGGACATTGACGACCTGCTGGTGAAGGCCGAACAGTTCTACAAGACCAACGTGGAGACGCTGAAAATGGCCGACGTGACCGAAGGCAAGTCCTACCTGGCCAAGTACAAGATGGAAATCTACCTGCTCTATCAGGAGGAGTGGCTGGCTACCGGTTCGGGCTACGACAATGTCATCGGTGCCCTCTGGGTGAATCCCTCAACCTGCCAGCCGGTAGGCTCGACCATCGCCCACGAGATAGGACACTCGTTCCAGTATC
>SAMEA3663297__coassemble_1039_pt1 | contig 11238 bp, 10 predicted proteins | sample SAMEA3663297__metabat2_low_PE_003 | metagenome-assembled genome bin SAMEA3663297 (sample SAMEA3663297) | pig gut metagenome | biome: pig gut; feature: pig-associated habitat; material: faeces | place: China | collected 2013
CAACGTACATTAGACACACAGCTGAATCTATTTTGAATTCATCGAACTCACGTTACTATTACTATTCGCAGAAAGGTGTATTTAAAGCGATTGAATCAGTCGCTCTTATTGATATCGGTGGCGGCTCTACAGATTTGGTATGCTTTAACAATAACACACCGCTCTTTGCCAACTCTGTACATTTCGGATGCGACGTTTTGTGGGGGAATGGATATAATCAGTTTGAAGATGCAAAGGAGAATGGCATCTTCAGTCGGCTGAAGGATGTCATCACCTTTACAGAAAATGCCGACCTCTCCCAACTGAATGATTACATGAAGTCTGATAAAGCGGGATGTTCAACGAAGGATATCATCAATTTCTGGATAGACAACGAACGCGAAAGTCACGTAATCACTCATCTGAAACGGAACTTTAAGCCAGTCTTTCTGTATCACTACGCTTCTATCATCTATTATCTATCCAAGATGATGCAATCGAGGGGAATGCAATGTCCTCAGACAATCTTGTTTTCAGGAAATGGAAGTAAGTATATTGACGGTTTTTTGAATAACGACCGTAGTGTGTTGGTGCGTTTGGCAAATGTCATATTAGACCAAGAGTTTCCTAATCACGGAAACTTGCAGATTATCCTGCCTGAAGATCGTAAAGAGAGCACATGCTATGGCGGACTTTTCAGGGAGGAAACGGCGCAGCGGGCCGAGACGTATTATTTTATGGGAGTCGATGACAAGCAGTATAAAGATGTCAAAGAGTTGAAGCATGCTTTCGAGAATGGGTTGCGTGAACGATTGGTCAGTGAGATTGAAAAACTGAACAGGTATTACCTTACCATGCTGGATTTGCTAATACGCGAGGAAGAATTGAGCGGCATCAATAAGGCACTCATTGAGGAAACAATCGCAGATGGTGTAACAGATGCTATCAATACAGACTTCCAAAAAGAAGTAGTTGAGAAGAATAGCGACAGCGTGATTTACGGAGATACATTGTTCTTCTTACCAGTTGTTGATCAAATACTTAAATTGACAAAGATATAAAGTACTATGATGATATATATAGCGATAGGTGTCTTGGCTTTTGTCCTGTGTTTTCAAATCTATTTCACAAGTGAGACGAGACGTAAGATAGTTTTAGTTAGACGACTTTTCCCAAAAGATGGAATAAAATATAGGAAAGACGGCTTAACCGTCAACTTAGACGAGAAAAGTTTGAAATGTAAGGAACTCTCAGAAATCATTCAGGAGATAAATGTCTATCTATCAAAAAATGAGGGAACTACAGACTTCTCTATTCTGATGCACATGGTGGAACGTAGGATTAATGTCTTGTATTCTGATGCAGTGGCGAAGATTTCTTTTCCAACTTTTTGTGGATTGTTAGGTACCTTCCTTGGTGTATTCATCGGACTGTCTGCTTTTTATATTGGATTGGATTCTGGTATGAATACAAACAATGATTCCATTCAATATACCATTCAAAGTTCCATGATTCAGGAACTGATAGAAGGCGTCATTGTCTCCATGGTGACAAGTGTATTTGGGCTTCTGTGTTCCATCGGGCTCAATTGGTTCGCGTCTAACGTCAAAAAGGTATTGGAAAGGAGGAAAAACGAGTTCTATCACTTCCTGCAAACAGAATTACTGCCCGAATTGGGAACGGACATGGTCAGTTCCATTGTTAAGCTAAGGCAAACTATTAACCGTTTTGAACCTTCATTCAACGGAGTCATTACCCGTTTTGAGAAAACGTTCGACCATTGTACTGCTCAGTTTGGAGATGCTTTCAGAGAGAACGTACAGATTGTTGCCAAAGCCGTAACGTCAATGGGTGAGAACATCAATAAGGTGAATGAAAATATCCGTTACCAACAAAAGATACTGGATTCGCTTAAATCCAGGGAACTGAATAATACATTGGACAAATTTGTCAATTCAATCAATCAACTGGATGAATTGTCCCAATCATTGGCCGTGTTTGAGCAAAGCAAAAATGAGGTCATCTCGGCAACTCAGGAACTGACAGAAGCGCAGCGTAAATACAATGATTCATTGCGTATACCAACCGAACTTGTGAATGATGTGAATCGGTTGTTGGATCGTATTCGCACATTCGAAGACAATGTGAATCGTTTGGGAGAAGAATTAATGCAGTCAGGAGTTATCGGAAATCAGCAACTTAACTTGATTGAAAATCAACTTAGGGTACTTAAAGATAAGAATGCTATTGCCTCAACGTATGTTGAAACCACGACAGAAGAGTTGACCACATTCTTTGAATCTCAAAAGGAAAGTCTAAAAGGCAAAACTAAGGAATGGAATCGGATGTTGATGAATTATGGTGATGAATATGAGAATATTGTGAATCAAATGGAAGAGCAGATGAAGAACCGTTGGAGAGTATTTATAAATCAAATGGATAGCTTGCTCAATACTTCCGACATCTCTACATCGCTGCATCAATTAAAGCAGTTAAAACCTATATTTGAAAAGATTGAAGCCATAGAAACCAAACTTACAGATTCCAATGTCCTGGCTAAGAATTTGAATGATATACGTGTAGAGGTGACAAATGTCAATGAGACGATTAAATCAGCTCCAACAACTTCTGTACAGCAATCTGCTGCATTTGATAATAGTTCCAATGAGCTGTCTTCCAAAATAGTTGATTCCATTCAGCGCTCAGTTCATGGCTTGTACGAAGTAGTGTCGCGAATGGAACAAAGAATAGATGAAATCAAGCGGATTGCGGAGAAATCTCAACCGCAACAAATGAAGTCGAATACATCGTCTGATAAAATTTGGCAGCCTCAGTCGAAACCTGTTACAGGTCAAAAAGAAATCAAACGACCTCGGACAGAGTCGAATGACAGCAAAGTAAGCCAAAGAGAGACAAATGTACTACCTAAGAAAGAAGAAGTGGAGCATCAGGAGGAAGAAAAAATCCGTCTTCAGAAGAAGCCGTGGTATAAACGCATAATGAAGAAATGAGTATGGATGAATTTAGCGGAAATAAATCTTCCTTCTGGCCAAATTATGTAGATATAATGACAACATTGTTTGCCATTATGTTGGTTTTGTTTTGTGTTACGTTTACTCACTTCAAAATTACAAATGACCAATTAAAACGAGCACAGGATAGTTTGAATGCCTATGTAAGAGATTATAAGGAACTGCTATCAATCTACGAAATTGTGGAGAATATTGATACGGCTTATTTTGAGTTCAAAAAAGAATATGTAAAGCATATTTTCAAAATCAATGTGACCTATCAGACCGGCCAATTTGAACTTGATAGGCTTGCTGCAGACGATTCAAATCCTCTGGAAGCACAGCGACTGAGAGATGAGATATTTAAAGCTGGTGTGGTGATAAAGCAAACCATTGAGAACCTGCAAAACAAGGAGAATTTAAAGCAGGACATCAAGTATCTTGTAGTCATTGAAGGGCAGGCCTCAAAAGATGGATATAATCAAAATGACTATATGAACAACAACGTACTAAGCTATCAACGCGCATGGAAACTTACAGAATTTTGGAAATCACGTGGAATTGATTTCACTAAAATGGATAAGTGCGAGCTGCTTATATCTGGGTCGGGCGAAAAGGGCGTACCGAGAGAAAGCGGGAATGAAATATATAACCAGCGCTTTTTGATTCATATTGTTCCCGTTATTGGCAATATTTCGCGGAGACATATATTGAACTGATAGAAAGTATACGTTACTCCTTGTGGCTTCCCAATACTCTGGTAGTACCTCGGTGAGAGTACTCTGGTACTTCGGTGGGAGTACTGCAGTACTCCGGTCAACGTACTGGTATAATCTTAGTAAGAGTACTGGGGCATTAGAACTATTACTTGACAGCCATTCCATGTTATCTCTCCAAAGGATTATAGAACTGCGGCCCGAGGGAATAGTAGGTAGTAGCTGGAATCGTTCAAGCCCAATGGAGCAATTTCTCTATTTCAATACTTTTTCTGAACAAGAAAAAGCTATATAACTTATTTATAAATAGTCTGATATGCTAAATTTAAAGCACTGAGAATCGTTTATTTTGAAGCATCCTGTCCATTGGACGGGATTACGGGAAGGATTCCGCCATTTGGAGCGAAGGATTATTCGTGATGATAGGGGCCTCCTGCCAAAATAGTCATGGCCCGATAGATTTGTTCTACGAAAATAAGGCGGACCATCTGGTGTGAGAAGGTCATGCGAGAGAGAGACATCTTCTCGTGAGCGGCGGTGTAGACCTTGGGTGCAAATCCGTATGGACCTCCCACCACGAAAACCAGCCGTTTGTTGACGGTGTTCATCTTATGCTTCATGTAGTCGGCGAACTCAACAGAACGCATCTCCTTGCCGCCTTCGTCCAGCAATACCACCACGTCACCCGGTTGCAAGGCTTTCAGTATCAGGTCTCCCTCTTTCTCCTTCTGCGTCTCCACAGAGAGACTCTTGGTGTTTTTCAGTTCAGGAATAACCTCCATTTCAAACGTCAGATAGCGTTTGGTACGTTGCACATAGTCGTTGATGGCAGTTTGAAAGTGGGCTTCTACAGTGCGGCCTACAACCAGCAGGATTGTTTTCATAAACGTTGATTTTAGTAATTCAGCGCACAAAAATACGACTTTTTTATGGTAATTGGAGATATTTACCTACCTTTGCGTATCATAGAATAGTATGTTTATACCACATTAGCATAGATTAGAGATATATGAATAAGGAAGAAGAATTGATTGACAGGTTGATAGACCTTGCTTTCGCAGAAGACATTGGAGACGGTGACCATACCACCTTGTCGTGCATACCCGATACGGCAATGGGCAAATCGAAGTTGCTGATTAAGGAGGCCGGTATCCTGGCCGGTATCGAAGTGGCCAAGGAGGTGTTCCGTAGGTTTGACCCTACCATGAAGGTAGAGGTGTTCATCAACGACGGTGCCGAGGTGAAGCCGGGTGACATTGCCATGGTGGTAGAGGGAAAGGTACAGTCGCTGCTGCAGACGGAGCGACTGATGCTGAACATCATGCAGCGCATGAGTGGTATTGCTACCATGACTCATAAATATGCCGAACGTCTGGCCGGTACCAATACCCGTGTGCTGGATACACGTAAGACGACTCCGGGCATGCGCATTCTGGAGAAGATGGCTGTGAAGATAGGCGGGGGAGTGAATCACCGCATTGGCCTTTTCGATATGATTCTGTTGAAAGATAATCATGTGGATTTTGCCGGAGGCATTGATAAAGCCATCACCCGCGCCAAAGAGTATTGCCGTGCGAAGGGTAAAGACCTGAAGATAGAAATTGAGGTTCGCAACTTTGACGAGCTGCAGCAGGTACTTGATTTGGGTGGGGTAGACCGTATCATGTTTGATAACTTCACACCGGAGATGACGCGCAAGGCGGTGGAAATGGTAGCCGGACGCTACGAGACGGAATCTTCCGGCGGCATCACGTTCGATACGTTGCGCGACTATGCCGAATGTGGTGTCGATTTCATTTCGGTAGGTGCTTTGACACACTCTGTCAAGGGGTTGGATATGAGCTTTAAGGCTTGCTGACCTGAACAGACCTTATCATAAAGAGCCTCTCATGAACTTCTGCACAAGTCTGTGAGAGGCTTTTCTGTAATTAACATCTTTTTGTGTTTCTGATTGCAGCATTTGGGAGTATGCTGCGTCTATTAGGTAAAAGGGCACGAACGGTGCCTGTAAATTGAACACTCTGACGTTGAAGAATGAAGTAGAACTGGCCGAAGGATGCCGGGCCGGAGAGGATGCCGCTCGTAGAGAACTGTACACACTCTACGCCAAGCAGATGTTGGCCGTATGCTATCGCTATACGGGCGATATGGATGCTGCGCACGATGTGCTGCACGATGGTTTCATCCGCATCTTCACTCATTTCACTTTTCGGGGAGAGTGTTCGCTGGCAACCTGGGTGACACGTGTGATGGTGTCGCAATCTATTGACTACCTGCGCAGAAAACGTCGTTTTGAGCATCTGGTGGTGATGGAAGAACAGTTGCCCGATTGGGCTGATGAAGAGTCGGCTGCTGTAGAAGCAGGCGACAGTTTGACGGAAGAGGTATTGATGGAACTGGTGGCCCAGCTGCCTGACGGATGTCGTACCGTATTCAACCTCTATGTGTTCGAAGAGAAGTCGCACAAGGAAATTGCCCGCTTGCTGGGCATCAAAGAGCACTCTTCTACCTCGCAATTTCATCGTGCTAAATGTTTGTTGATACAAAAGATTAAAGAATATACAAAAAGAAAAGATGAGAACAGACAAAGGGATAGATAACCTCTTCCGTAACCGACTGTCGCATACGGAGATGACGGTTCGTGATGGCTTCTGGGAGGAACTGCAGCGTGACTTGCAGCAGACCTCTGTACAGCAACCATGGTTTGTGCGTGCCTCCTTTCATCGCATAGCCGCAGCAGCTTCGGTATTGCTGGTGTTGGGAGTGGCATCGGCGGCCTTCTGGTACTTCTCGCCTCAGGAGGAGATAAAAGATGCCTTTACCCAAATGGAGCAGATGCCTCCGGAAGGTGCATTAGTGGGTGACAGGGTACAAGAAACGCTGCCTCCCCTCCATCCTGTGCAAGCAGTGGCCGCTACACAGCCGAAACGACACCTGTCTCTTCCTGCAGGGCAAACTGCAACGGCTCCTGTAGAAGAGGAGGAAGAAGGAGTTTCGGTATCGGTATCCATCACCATTACACAACGGGTATATGGAAATCCGCAGACTTCTTATCGCGCGTCACAAACGGCTGTTTCACAGAATGTTGCAGTAAATAATGGAGATGCGTCTCTTGAAAGTGAAAGTGCGGTGAAGCATACTCAGGCTGTACCTCCCCGTCCCCGCAATTGGGCTATGAAAGCGGCTGTAGGTACTTCCTTACCGAAGGGTGACTGCCACACGCCCTTCTCAGCGCAACTCAGCTTGGAGCGTAGGTTGAACAACCGGTTGGCAGTGGAGGCCGGCCTGCAGTACAATCGGTTGCCATCGGAAGAGTGTACGTTGCATACATTGGCTGTGCCGATGAAGTTGGATGCCACATTGGCCGCTAACAGGCGGATGGATTTCTACGCAACGGTAGGTGGGGCGGTGGAGAAGTGCGTGGCCGGTGCGCCAGACAATGGCTTTCGGGCCGAACCACTGCAGCTTTCGCTGACTGCCGGACTGGGACTCCGCTACCGCATGAATGATCGCTTTGCCCTGTTTGCTGAGCCGGCATTGTCGTATCATTTCGATACAGACTCGGCCAACAAGAGTTTGCGCAGTGAACGCCCGCTGAACTTGAACCTGCTGTGTGGGGTGCGGATGAACTATTGACCTTTAATGAATATGGATATGAAGACAACTATATACTCCCTCTATAGATATGTCGGGCAGATGGTTCTGCTCTGTTGTCTGGCCTGTACATTGCACGCTTGCGGTGATGAAGTGCTGGATTATAACCACCCGGATGTAGAAGTGTTCGTCAAACAGCTAAAGGCGGGCAAGTATCTCACTCAAGCACCGGATGAAGTGAACAAATTCCCGAAATTTGCCATCGAAGACATCAATGAATTGCTGAAATATGCTGAGGATTTGAGTGTTATCCCATCGTTCCCATTGGCACCGGTCTCCTATTCGGCGGGTGGAAAACTGCGGTTGGGTGAGTGCATCCTCTGGACCATTGAGACGATACGATTAGGACACAACGCTTCGATGGGCTGCAAGATGGTACATGCCGATGCCGAAAACTACGAAGGCATCTATTTCCTTTCGGATGAAGAGGTGTTGGATGCTGCCGTGCGCTACCGTCGTTGGTGGGAGGCAAGAAAGTTGCCACACACCATGTGGACGATAGATCCCTGTTACGACGAGCCTCTGTGCGGAAGCGGATATATGTGGTGGTAAGCTGTCATGAGACGTCTGTTACTCTATTGGGGGTTACTCTGGGGGGTAGCCTATGCTTCGTATGCCCAGAACTGGACGATACAGGACTCGTTACGTCTGCAGCAACTGTTACAGGGGAAGGAAGAGATAGAACTGAACCGTACGCTTCTGCAGGAGATGGAACACTCTCTCTACATGGGGAAACCTCACATGTCGGTCGAGAAGCAGTGGATGGAACCCGATGCCACCCTGCCTTCTGTTCCAGACGCACCTGGAAAGAAGATGGTGCTGACACTGCATCCCTATACAGCCCGCACCAAGTACAATTGGGATCCTGTCTATCAGAAGAAGATTAAAGTCGATGCCAACACCTGGCGTTCCGATCCGTTTGCCTCTTTCAAAATCAATTTGGCTAACCATCTGGCGCAAGAGCCCAAACAAAAGCCATCAGGGATGGACTTCATGACACCTTTTACTCGCGAGTTTTGGAGTTTCAGAGCCAAGAAAACACGTGCCCGCACGTTAGAGGTGCTTCGCACGTATGGCGACTCTCTGACGGCGGGCATTAAGGGTGTTATACAACCTTAGTATTCAAGGAGTGGATTCAGGCTTCGTTCCAAGGGGTATATGGCAGACCGAATACATCGGCCACGGCCTTGTAGGTAATCTTGCCGTTGACCACATTGACACCTGCGGCCAATGCGGGATTGTCCTGACAGGCTTTTTCCCACCCTTTGCATGCCAATGCAACTGTATAGGGCAGTGTGGCATTGGTCAGCGCCATGGTGGATGTGAAAGGTACGGCACCCGGTATGTTGGCTACAGCATAGTGTACGATGCCGTCAATTACATAAGTGGGTTCGCTGTGAGTGGTTGGATGCGAGGTCTCAAAGCAACCGCCCTGGTCGATGGCTACGTCAACCAATACACTGCCCGGCTTCATGGCCTTCAGCATTTCACGGGTGATGAGATGTGGTGTTTTGTCGCCGGGGATAAGTACTGAACCGATGATGACGTCAATGTTAGGCAGCTCCATCTGGATGTTGTGAAGCGACGAATAGAGGGTTTTGGCATTCTTGGGAAGCGCTTCGCTGAGATAACGCAGGCGTTGCAGGTTGATATCAGCTATCAAAACTTCTGCACCCATGCCGGCTGCTATCTGTGCGGCATTGGTTCCTACAGTACCGGCACCCAATATCAGGACACGTGCCGGACGTACACCCGGTACACCTCCCATCAGTTTGCCTTTACCTCCTTGCGGTTTTTCCAGGAAATGGGCACCTACCTGTGCAGCCATGCGTCCAGCCACCTCGCTCATCGGGGCTAGCAACGGCAGATAATGTCCTTTCTCTTCCACTGTCTCGTATGCGATACAAGTAGCGCCGCTTGCTATCATAGCGTCAGTCAGTTCTTTATCGGCAGCCAAATGGAAGTAGGTGAACAACACTTGCCCTTTCTTGATGAGCTTGTACTCTGGGGCAATGGGTTCCTTTACCTTCACTATCATGTCGGCAATGGCATACACCTCTTCAATAGTAGGAAGGATTTTTGCCCCCACGGCAGTATAATCTTCATCAGCAAATCCGCTGTTGATGCCTGCTGTGGCTTGGATATACACTACATGACCTTTCTTCACCAATTCGGCTACTCCGGCAGGGGTCATCCCTATACGGTTTTCATTGTTTTTAATTTCTTTAGGTACTCCGATAATCATGACCTTAGATTTTTGTGGTTTAACATGCCGCAAGATACGAAAAATGGGAGAATTGTTGTTCTCCCATTCTTCATGTTTAAGAGCATATTTATGCAAAATTTATTCTTCTTTCAGTGGATTCCATCCTTGTGCTTTCAGTTCAAACTCCTGACCGTCGCGTGTGATGAGTGCACATCCCAATTCGGGTTTCGTAATGTGCCCGATAAGGCGTACTCCCTCCATCTCTTCCATCTTCTCATGGTCGGCAATGGGGACGGTAAAAAGAAGCTCGTAATCTTCACCTCCATTCATGGCGCAGGTGGTCAGGTTCATGTTGAACTCCTCGGCCATGACGGCTGTCTGGTAGTCGATAGGAATGTGCTCTTCGTAAACGCGGCATCCCACCTTGCTCTGTGTGCAGATGTGAAGCAGTTCGGAAGAGAGTCCGTCTGAAATATCCATCATGGCTGTGGGGCGTACGCCGGCTTGTGCCAGTCGTTCAATGATGTCGCGGCGGGCTTCCGGCTTGAGTTGCCGTTCCAGCAGATATTCCTTACCGGCAAAGTCGGGTTGGACATCTTTGTCGCTACTTCGCAATACACTCTTCTCCCGTTCCAACAGCTGCAGGCCCATATAGGCAGCTCCCAGGTCACCGCTTACACAAATCAAGTCAGTCTCCTTAGCGCCGTTGCGGTAGACAGCCTCGCCGCGTGCTGCATCGCCGATGCAGGTGATGCTGATAGTCAGTCCTGTCATTGATGCAGTGGTGTCACCTCCTACAATATCCACACCATACTCTTCACATGCCAAGCGGATGCCGGCGTAGAGCTGTTCCATATCTTCCACACTGAAACGTTTGGATAGTCCCAGTGACACCGTTATCTGACGGGGAGTACCATTCATGGCATAGATGTCGGAGAAGTTGACTACTGCCGATTTATAGCCTAAATGTTTCAGAGGTACGTAGGTCAGGTCAAAGTGTACCCCTTCCAGCAGCAAATCGGTAGTAACCAGTATTTCACGGTCGGCCGGGTAGGAGAGGACAGCGGCATCATCACCTATTCCATATTTGGTAGATCGGTTTTGTGGTTCAATACCTTCGGTGAGGTGGCGTATCAGGCCGAACTCGCCGAGGGTGGCTATTTCTGTTCTCATGTTCAGTACTATTTCTATTCTGTTTTCCTTACTTACGCTCTGTTTATCAGTTCCCGCATGATTTCAGTCATCTTGGGTTGTGCCTCGTCAGCGGCTTTCTGTACCTCCTCATGTGTCACCTCTACGATTTTGCCCTCTACACCCAGATCGGTCACCACAGAGATGCCAAATACCTTGATGCCACAATGGTTGGCCACAATCACTTCGGGTACGGTAGACATGCCCACTGCATCGGCTCCGAAGATACGGAACAGCTTGTATTCGGCAGGTGTCTCAAACGTGGGTCCCTGTGTGCCCACATAGACACCATGCTGTACTTTGATGCCTTTCTCGGCAGCAATGGCATCGGCCTTGCGTATCAGCTCCTTGTCGTAAGCTTCACTCATGTCCGGAAAACGGGGACCATAGGGAATATTCTTGCCTCGCAACGGATGTTCGGGGAAGTAGTTGATGTGGTCGGTGATAATCATCAGATCGCCAATCTCAAAATTGGGATTGG
>SAMEA3663297__coassemble_1050_pt1 | contig 11149 bp, 6 predicted proteins | sample SAMEA3663297__metabat2_low_PE_003 | metagenome-assembled genome bin SAMEA3663297 (sample SAMEA3663297) | pig gut metagenome | biome: pig gut; feature: pig-associated habitat; material: faeces | place: China | collected 2013
AAAGGTGTTGAAGGCATCGTGGCCGTATCCTTTCCCATCGTATGCAAACGACACGGCAGAGGCACCCGCAACCTCCTCACCGGCATAGTATACACGGAAAGAATCTTTGGCATATCCGCCTCCAAGTACCTGAAATGAGTTCGATGAGGCATTTTGTACCTTCCTGCCCTGATAATAGACCGTAAAGGTGGATACGTGATACGCTGATTCCCGCTCATCCCATTCCTCCTCATCCGCATGTGAGTGTGTATGCTTCAGACGAAACGAAGCCGGATCTACATACGGCAGGATGCGCCCGTGCAGATAGACATGGTGACAATCCTTGGCATATCCGTGTCCCAATATCTGGAACGTACACGCATCGGCAGCCTGCAGACAATCGTTCTGATAGTAGACATCACTTCCCTTCATCGAATAAGGATTTTTGTCCGATTGGGCATAGGCTGTAGAGAAGAAAAGGCAGAGCATCAGCAGGATGAGTGCCTTTGCATAGTAAGTCGTTGGTTTCATAAGACGTATCTGTTTAGTTCTGTTCTCAATTCTTGATGCGTGCCCGCACGTACATGCCCGGTCGGAAGTCGGGGCAGTTGCTCAGTACACGGGCATAGACCTTAATGGAATAGTCGGTCGCGTCCACCGACTGGTCGATAGCGACAACGGTTGCCTTGAAGGTCTCCTTCCCCATGCCATTGACGCGGAACTCTACCTCGCCGCCTACCTGCATCAGCGAGAGGTCTTTCTCGTACACCGTCAGTTGCAGCAGCAGTTGCGACTTGTTGATGAGGTCGCATATCGGTTCGCCGGCATCGAGGTAAGTACCCAGATTCACCCGCAGGTTGGTGACGTATCCGCTCAGCGGAGCCTTCACCTCTAAGTAGGATTTGATTCCCTGTGTGGCAAGGAGCTGCGTGTCTGCCCCCAGCGCCTTCAGACGCGAGCCGGCAGCCTCGAAGCGTGCTTTCATCGAAAGATACTCTGCTTTGCTCTGCTGCACCTTCTTCTGCGAGGCTGCATCCTGGTCGCCCAGCGTGCGTTGGCGGCTGTACTCCTTCTCCAGATATTCCAGCTGGGCAGCGGCATCCAGATAGTCCTGCTGCAGTTCGATGTATTCGGGATTGTCGATAGTGGCCACCACCTGTCCGTAGCCGATGGCCTGTCCGGGCATCACATGCAGACTGTTCACCTTGCCTCCCATAGTGAGCGAGAGGGTGGCTTGTTGCTGGGGCGATACCATCAGCAGTCCGTTGAAAGTAGGCCGATTGGCCACATTGGTGGCAGCCGTTACACCGTCCACCTCCTCTGTAACTGCGGTGGAGGCACTATCTGCGGCGTTGTCTGCAACCGATTGGAGGGTCGTAGCGGCAGGTTCTTGGGCAGCGTCATTCTTCTTCTCTCCCGTCGTACAGGCGGCCAGCAGGGCTACAGCCGCCATCATTGTGTATAGCTTTTTCATACTGTTTTTGTCAATTAAGGGTTTCTGTATAAAGTTCCAGTTCGATGGTCAGTATCAGGTAGTCGCGTAGCGACTCGATATAGTTCCGTCGGATGTCGCGTGCGCTGTTCAGGCTCTGTATCAGTTCGGCAATGCCTGTTTCGCTCTCCTGATAGAGCGTCAGTGCATTGCGATGCAGCTCGTCTGCTTCGCGCAGTGCCGCTGAGGTGAAGTAGTCTATCGTTTCCCGCTGCTTCTTGAGCTGGGTACGCAACTCGTCCACCTTGTTGCTCAACTGCGTGCGGTTCTCTTCAGCTTCCCATCCTGCCATGAGGGCCTCTTGGCGGGCCTGTCTCACACGGCTTCTTTGCGGGAAGAAGATGACGGGGAAGGAGACCCCTACCGACCACGAGTCCAGCCCCTTCAGCGGAGCAATCTTTTGCAGTGCATAGCCCACGGACAGTTCGGGGAAGAAGCGGCTCTTCTCCACCTTCACCTGCGCGCGTTTCTCGCGCATCTGCGCCTCGAAGTAGCGGAGGTGCGCCTGCGACAAGGCCAACGGCAGTGTGGGCTCAGGCAGGCTCAGCACACTGTCTGCCGGCTGTAGGGGTGTCTGCTGATAGCAGCTCCACGCTAATCGGCGCTGGGTCAGCGACACATCTGAGGCAGCCTGCATGGCTTGTGTATGCAGGTCGGTGGCCAGCGTAGCCATCATGCGGTATTCCAGTTGGTTGATGTCTCCCTGACGGTATCGGAGCTCACCACTGGCCTTCAGCCGTTCGCCCAACGAGTCGTTCGACAGTGCCAGCCGATATATGTTCATGGCAGCCAGACACTCCACCCAGGCCCGTTTCACTTCAGCGGTAATCTCTTTGCGCACCATGTCGCGGTGACTCTGGCTGCCGGATATCCGTGTGCGTACCAGCGCATTCTGATAGAAAGGGGTCAGCAACGAGCCCAACGACTGCTCTACGGTCAGCTCATTGTCGTGCCGCATCTCGCCGTTCAGTTGCCCCCACGCATAGCCCACTTGCGTCATTCCACCGTCCCACACTTCTCCTCGGGCAGCCCGTTGCCGTGCTATCTCTCCTTCGGCCCTCTTCAGGCGCGGACTGTTCTGCAAGGCTGTTTCTATTGCCTTATCCAGCGAGATCCGTTGCACCGCTTCCTGTGCTTCCACTCCGCCAGCCAGCAGCATGGCACCTATGGCCAGCAGGAGCGTCCGAGGGGCGGATGCCCTCCGTCGGTTACGCAGGTTGCGCCAGATGACCGCCGTGGAGGCTACCAAGCGGTAGAAGGCAGGGATGATAATCAGTGTCAGGACGGTAGATACAATCAGGCCACCTATCACTACCGTAGCCAACGGGCGCTGCACTTCGGCTCCTGCCGACTGGGCCACAGCCATCGGGACGAAGCCTAACGAGGCCACCAAGCCCGTCAGGAAGACAGGTCGGAGCAGATGGCGGCATCCTTGATAGATGATTCTGTCTGTACACATAGCATATCGGGTTCTGTTACGTAAATCGTTGAAGTGGTTTATCATCAGGATGCCGTTGAGCACCGCCACACCAAACAGGGCGATGAAGCCTACGCCGGCCGAGATGCTGAATGGCAACCCGCGCAGCCACAAGGCTACAATGCCGCCAATGAGCGACAGCGGCACGGTGGAGAATACCACCAGTGAGTAGGTGATGCTGTGGAAGGCAAAGAACAGCAGCAGCAGTATCAGCATCAGGGCGATGGGGATGACGACTAACAGCGTTCGAATGGCATTCTGAAGGTTTTCGAATTGTCCCCCATATTCAAAGTAGTAGCCGGGTTTCAGCCGGATGTGGCGTTCCAGCGTTTCGCTGATTTGGGCTACCACCTGCTGAATGTCGGCATCGCGCACGTTCACACCGATGACGATGCGCCGCTTGGTGGCATCGCGGTTGATTTGCAGCGGACCGTTGACCAACCGGATAGAGGTGACCTCGCTCATCGGCAACTGCTGTCCGTCGCAGGTGCGCACGTAGAGACGGTTCAGGTCCAGGTCGCTTACCTTCTCGTCATCCAGCCGGACTACCAGGTCGAAACGCCGTTCGTTCTCGAATACCACACCGGCCGTTTCGCCGGCGTATGCCGTACGGATGATGTCATTCAGTTCCTGTATGTCGATGCCGTAGCGTGCTATCTTGGTGCGGTCATACTCCACCACCAGCTGAGGCAAGCCCATAGCCTGTTCCACAATGACATCGGCTGCACCCGGCACCTGTGCCACATACTCAGCGGCCTCCTTGGCTCGGGCATACAGCTCTTCCATGTCCTCGCCATACAGTTTGATGGCAATGTCGGCCTTGGCACCCGTCATCAGTTCGTTGAAGCGCAGCTGGATGGGCTGGCTGAAGTTGAACTCCGCCCCTTCCACCTCGTCGAGGGCACTCTTCATCTTCTCTACCATCTCGGCGCGGCTTGATGCCGAGGTCCACTCCTTGAAGGGTTTCATCACAATCATCACGTCGGCGTCCTCTACCGACATCGGGTCCGTCGGCACCTCGGCAGTACCAATCTTGGCCACTACATGTTTTATTTCGGGGAACCGCTCTTTCAGCACTTTCTCTGCTTCCAGCGACAGCTCGATGCTTCGTGTCAGCGAGCTGCCGGCCGGCAACGTCATCTGCATGGCAAAGTCTCCTTCATCCAGCGTGGGGATAAACTCGGCACCCAGTCGGGTGAAGAGCCACAGGGAGGCAGCCAGCAGGGCGAATGCCACGCCCAAGGTAGATGCCACACGGTTCATGCAGGTGCGCAGCCCCTTCTCGTATAGGCGGGTCAGCCGCTCGAAGAAACGGTCGGCCAGCGAAGGACGGGTGGAGACCGTACGGCGCAGGAAGAGCGAGGCCATCATGGGTACGTAGGTAAGCGAGAGCAGCAGGGCACCGATGATGCAGAATACCAGTGTCTTGGCCATCGGGGTAAAGTATTTTCCTTCGATGCCCGTCAGGGTCAGGATGGGGAAGAAGACTATCAGAATGATGAGCACGGCAAAGGTGGCACTCTTCACCACGTGCGAAGCGCCTTCGGCCACTTCGTGATCCATCTCGTGGGCTGCCAGCTTGCGCCCTGCCCACCGTTTGGAGTGGACGTGTGCCAGAATGCCTTCGACAATGACGATGGAGCCGTCCACCACGATGCCGAAGTCGATGGCTCCCAGACTCATTAGGTTGGCCGATACGCCGAACAGCCGCATCAGGATGAAGCCAAAGAGCATGGCCAACGGAATGACCGATGCCACGATGAGGCCGGCCCTGACATCGCCCAAGAAGACAATCAGTACCAGGAAGACGATGATTGCTCCCTCAATCAGGTTGTAGATGACGGTGGATATGTTGCGGTTGACCAGTTCGGAGCGGTTCAGGTAGGGTTCGATGTGTACACCTTCGGGCAGCATCTTCTGTACCCGTTGCACCCGCTCCTCCAGCGTGCGGGTCACCACATTGGCATTGGCCCCTTTCAGCATCATGGCGATGCCGCCTACGCACTCTCCCTCGCCGTCCATCGTCATGGCACCGAACCGTTTGGGTGCGCCGAAGCTGACGCGCCCGATGTCGCTGACGTGCACCGGCATGCCTCCGCGGTTGGTCACCACGATGCGTTCAATGTCCTTTACCTTGGTAATCATGCCTTCCGAGCGGATGTAGTAGGCACGTCCTTTCTTCTCGATGTAGCTGCCGCCCGTATTCTGGTTGTTGCGCGACAGGGCATCGAACACGTCACCGATGGTTATCTGCAGCGCGGCCAGCACATCGGGGTCTATGGCTATCTCGTACTGCTTCAGGTAGCCGCCGAAGCTGTTGATTTCCACAATGCCGGGGATGCCCGAGAGTTGCCGTTTCACAATCCAGTCCTGTATGGTGCGCAGCTCCATCGCGTCGTACGTCTCCTTGTACTCGTCGTCGACACGGAGTACGTATTGGTATATTTCGCCCAGACCGGTGGTGATAGGCATCAGTTCGGGTACGCCCAGCTCCGAGGGGATCTCTCCCGCTACGCTCTGTATCTGCTCGTTTATCAGCTGGCGTGCCTGCAGGGTAGGCACATTCTCCTTGAAGACCACCGTCACCAATGACAAGCCGAAGCGCGACACCGAGCGTATCTCCTCTACGTTCATGATGTTGCTCATGGCTATCTCCACGGGCATGGTAATCAGCTGCTCCACCTCCTGTGGAGCCAGCGTGGGCGATACGGTGACAATCTGTACCTGGTTGTTGGTGATGTCGGGCACGGCATCAATGGGGAGCGTCAGCATGGCGTAGATACCCCCAATCAACAGAAATAGCGTGGTCAGCGCGACGAACAGACGTCGTCGGATAGAGAATTCAACAATCTTCTGAAACATATCTTTGTCTGCTTTAGTGTGACGGTCAACACCTCTTGCTTTTTGCAAGCGTCAACACAGGCGCAAAGATATGACTAATTCCGATTCCATGTTATTTTTAGGTACAATATTGTGCAATTTGTCATCTTTCTCTTACATCTATACCCGCTGCTCGGTATTGTTCAGTTTCAGCATCCGCGCAGGTACGCTGTTCATGATGGACATTACCAGCAGGTCGTGCAGCGAACGGCGTACAAAGTCGCGGGTGGTCAGCAATACGATGCTGCGGGTGGGGATGGGCAAGGCAAAGGGGCGAACCAGTTCCTTCTGTTGCTCGGTAAGCTGGTCCAGTGCCAGTTCGGGGATGAAGGTGACCCCTTGTCCGCTCTCCACCATACGCATGAAGGTCTCGATGCTGCCCAGCGAGTAGGCCATCTGACTCTCACGTGCCGACTTCAGGTTGCAGAACTTCACCAACTGGTCGCGGAAGCAATGCCCCTCGTCCAACAGCCAAAGTGGTTCCGAGGCCAGGTCGGCGGTGCGTATGGCTTTGCAGGCGGACAAGCGGCTCTCACGCGACACGTAGGCCACGAACTGTTCGTAGTAGAGTTCGGTCTTCTCAAACTCGTCCATCTTGCCCCAATCCACCACGATGGCGGCATCTACCTCTCCCTCACGCAACCGGCGGAGCAGTTCGTTCGTCTTCAGTTCGATGACGTGCAGATTGGTCTCGGGATGCTCTCTGCGCAGGCGGCTGAAGAAGCGCGGCAGCAGATAGGGAGCGATGGTAGGGAGGATGCCTATCCGGAAGTCGCCCGTCAGCGAGTGCTTCTCTTCCTTTACCAGTTCCTTCACCCGGCCGGCCTGTGTCAGCACGACTTCGGCTTGCGCCACTACCTTCTGCCCTATCAGAGTAGGAGTCACTTGCTGGGCCGACCGCTCGAAGAGCTTGACACCCAGTTCCGTCTCCAGTTTCTGTATCAAGGCACTCAGTGTCGGTTGGGTGACACCACACTGCTCGGCGGCTTTAGCGAAGTGCCGGCAGCGATGGACGGCTACGATGTATTCCAGTTGTTGCAGGGTCATATATATATAATGTATAAAGGGTTTGCGCGAACAAATATAAATAGATTTTGTTATATAATAAAAGAGTGCTGAATAGATTTCATCTATATTTTAATAGGTTTTATCTGTTGCAACATACGTTGAGGCTTGCTATATTTGCATAACTCGAAGTAAAAACTCGAAATAGTAACCATTTACTAATAAAAAACGAATAGGAGACTTTTGACATGAGAAGTATTACAACATTTGATTTGCAGTATGCACATCGTTTCTATGGCTTCCAGGGTGAAGCCCAGTATCTGCACGGACATACGGGCGTGCTCACCATTGAAGTGGAAGACAGCGTGAACACAGGCGTCAACATGGTATATCCCTGTAATGAAATCCAAAAGGTGGCATGGGATGTGCTGAAGAACTTCGACCATGCACTCATCCTCCGTCAGGACGACCCCCTGTTGCCTGCTGTGCTGGATGTGTATGAGAAGCAGGGCATCAAGGACGGCCATCCGCAGAACACCATGAAGGGGGAGGCTTTCCATACGGAACTGGCTACGGCCTATCCCGACTGCCGACTGGTGGTGACGAAGGAGACCATGACCGTAGAAGGAATGATTAAGATTGTGTACGACCTGCTGAAGGACAAGCTGAACATTGCCAAGATTACCTTTACCAGCGGTGTGAACGCTGCCTCTTGCGAGTTTGATGCCCGCAAGGAGATTGACCGCTGTCCGCTCTGCGGCATTTCGCTGGACGAGAACGGCGTGTGTCCCAAGTGCGGCTATCGCAAGTGATGCTGCCCGCTGACTGACAGCAGCTACATCCGAAAACGGGGAAGGGGGGTGTCTCACAAGTAGCAGACACACCCCTTCTCTCTCTTCTCTCTCCCGATTACTCCAGACAGGCATCCAGGTCGCGAGCCAGTTGTTCCTTGTCCAGATGCTGGCCGATGAACACCAGCTTCACCATCCGGTCGCCATATTTGTCGTCCCAGTCGCGCAGCAGGCCCGGTTCCTCGCGCATCAGCTGCATCAGTTCCTCTTCGGGTGCCGTGGCGTACCACAGTCCGGCCTCGGTCAGCCGCTTCTGTACGCCGGCCTGTTCAAAGAGGTACGACATGTCGTGGTTGTGGCTGAAGTAGCAAACCCCCTTGGTGCGTATCACATTCTTGGGCCAGCGGGTAGCCAGGTAGTGGTCGAACTTATGGATGTCCAAGGCCGGCCGGCGGTAGTACACGTAGGTGCCGATGCCGTACTCCTCTACCTCACCGCCTTCGTGGTGATGATGTTCGTGGTGGTGGTGATGTTCGTGCTCTTCCTCCTCTTCGTGGTGATGCTCATGTTCTTCTTCGTGATGATGCTCATGTTCGTGGTGGGGTTCCTCCTCTTCCACTTCGCGCTCTATCTCGCGTATCCATCCAGCCGAGGTGGCCACCCGCTCGAAGCGGAACAGGTCCGTGTTCACCAGCTTCTCGATGTCTACGTTTGCAAAGTCACATTCCATGATTTCGGCCGCCGGTTGCAGAGTCTTCAGTATCTGCTTGATGCGGGCCAGCTCCTCGGGCTTCACTTCCGAGGCCTTGTTCAGCAGGATGATGTTGCAGAACTCAATCTGCTGGATAATCAGGTTCTCGATATCCTCTTCGTCAATGCCTTGCCGCTTCAGGTCGTCGCCGCAGGCAAACTCGCTTTGCAGGCGCAGGGCATCCACTACCGTGGTGATGCAGTCCAGTCGGGGAATGCCGTAGCGTGTGAAGTCGCCTCCCATCGAGGGGATGGAGCAGATGGTCTGTGCAATCGGTTCGGGCTCGCAGATGCCGCTGGCCTCAATCACGATGTAGTCGAATCGCTTCATCTTCAGGATGTCGCTTATCTGCTCTACCAAGTCCATCTTCAGCGTGCAGCAGATGCATCCGTTTTGTAGGGCCACTAAGCTGTCGTCCTTCTTTCCTACGATGCCTCCCTTCTGTATCAGGTCGGCATCAATGTTCACTTCGCCGATGTCGTTCACGATGACGGCAAACTTGATACCCCGTTTGTTGGCTAAGATATGGTTGACCAGTGTGGTCTTTCCGCTGCCCAGATAGCCGGTCAAGAGCAGTATGGGTGTTACATGTTCCTTCATTGTTGATGGTTGGTTTGATAGTCAAAACGGTGCAAAGTTACTGATTCTTCCGCAGGGAGGTACGTTTGCGCCCTGTTTTTTTTCGGTCTGACCACCTCATTATCCCCTGCTTCGCAAAAGTTGAATAAGCAAACTCTATATCTTCGTGCTGTCGTACCTTTGACACACTGCTTTCATGCAGTTACTGTGTCACTGTCAACGTGTTGCAGTATCACTGTCAGGCTACTGACAGTGAGATAGAAGCCGCATGCTGGATGGATGGAAATCATAGTTGTGGTGCATTTACCCTACACCCTACATCAAAGGATTTCAGTCCGTTGAAAATGAGAATGATAAGGCGATGAAGGAAGCATATAACCCTACACCTTCCTGCATCACCCTACACGAACGTTCTTCTGCCGGGCAGACAGCTGTGTTGAAGGCGGCGATGCGTCATCGCAGGTGTAGGACGGTGTAGGATTATGCTGTACATTTACCCAGTTAAATAACTATTCATCAATAAGATACATTCGATTGATGTAGGGTGCAGGCTCTTTGTGTCTGCAGAAAGTATGTTTCGCTAACAGCAGAAGCAGTTGGTACAACAAATTGAACGCCCTATTTCGCAGGTCGCCACAGGCCGCTTTGTACCCCTCAATATGCTACTTCGGTTGTACTCCTCCAGCCGCTTCAGCGCCATGTAGTACGAGCATCGGGTGCTCTCGATGCCGATTCGTCCTCTGCGGTTCACTTTCATGTCGTACTCGTCCACCAACCGATACAGGCAGGCAATGGGATTGCCCAAGGCACTCTTCTTCTCCTGACAGCCCCTCACCACCCGTTGCATCACTTGTGCCGTCATCCACTCACCCCGTTCGGCAAGCCGCCGGTCTTCCTCGCAGATGGCCGCTTCGATGCACTCCAGCTGTTCGTTGAGCATCCGCAGCTGGTTGCGGCCCCGTCTGGTCATCCCCTTTGCCTCGATGCAGCGATAATTTCTTCGATCCCAATAGCGCGGCTCCACACGTAGTTTGGTGTAAACTCTGATTCGTTTGCTGTTCACCGTCGTCACCAGCATGATTTGGGGCAGACGTTCGGCTACGCACTGTTGCTTCAAGTTGAAACGAATGGACAGTTTCTTCCCCTCCGTTTCATTACGTTTATATAATCCCATCATGATATGCTTGATAAAATAAAAGAAGAGATATCTGTTTTGCAGCTGGCAAAGATGGCGGGAGTTAGAGAAAGGAAGAGAATTATAAAGATTTCGAGGCCCGTAAGTGAATAAACATCAAAAGCACACCAACGTCCTACCTGCTCCCTACCAACTCCCTACCATCTCCCTACAAAACCCCTACATTTCTGTTGCTATTTGTAGGGAATAGTAAGGGAATCCTAAGGGAGTGCTAACAGGATGCAAAGCCGGGACGTACAATCATCATCGTATACTCCTATTATATATATGTATCGCAATTGATTCGGTTGCCCGCCCGTCTTTTTCCCCTCCCGATGAAATATCACCTTCGTCGGGAGAAAGTATCGCTTTCATCGGCTCTCCTTCCGTATGAACAGAAGCCGACGAAACAGTTCATGCGAGGGAAAGGGCTATGCACCCCATTTGCTTGCATCTGCGGGGATAGGAAGCAAGCCGTTGGAGGGGTTGCCGGTAACCTTGACGTTAAGAAAGTGTGACGGATGGACCAACACGACAGGCTAAGGATAGTTAAAACAGCCTATTTGAGAAGAATTTCACGGTTTCGGATAAAAAAACCATTAATTTTGTTTGTAGATGTCAATAGAATCGCTACCTTTGACACGCAAAAGGCATACCCTCTTGACGTGACCTATCCGGAAAGGTCTCCCAGAGGGGTGTCTGGTAACTTAAAACGTATGGGCTATGGTAGAAAGAAAACGATTAAAAGCGGAGATTCCGCGTAGTTCACCCCCTTAAAAGGGGCGGAGTAAAGTATAAATTCAAGTTTTTTTCATAAAAACGTGTAAAAAAATGACGAATTATTTTGAATTCGGAAAATTAGTATTTTACTTTGCAGGATGAAATGCGGGGTGTCGTGTGGTGTGACGGATCTTCAGAAGCGGTTTTTAGATGCCGCAGGGAGACGACTGGAAGAATACTTCGATACATTACATATATATAATACGTATATGGGAACTCCGTCGGAGTGAAATTCGGGAGG
>SAMEA3663297__coassemble_1054_pt1 | contig 11127 bp, 6 predicted proteins | sample SAMEA3663297__metabat2_low_PE_003 | metagenome-assembled genome bin SAMEA3663297 (sample SAMEA3663297) | pig gut metagenome | biome: pig gut; feature: pig-associated habitat; material: faeces | place: China | collected 2013
GGGCGGTCACGAGATTCCCTGCAACATGGACTACAAGTACCAGAGTTTCCGAGTGGATAAGGCACTGTATGATGCCTACACGGATGAAGACCTGCGCCGCACGCAGTGGTGGTGGACCTACGACAACTTCATCGGCTATACCAAGGTACCCGAAGGCACGAAGTACAGCAGCAGTACCTATCCGCCGACCAACAACCGCCACTACACCTATATTTATAACAACGGTTTGCTCGATGCGCTGGCTCCCGTTTCCGACAAATTCCTCTATCGCACCGCTGAAGCCTACCTCAACAAAGCCGAAGCTGAGGCTTGCCTGAGGCATGAGGACGAAGCGAAAAAATCACTCTATGTACTGCGGAGCAACCGCTACAAGGCAGGTGCCGACTATACTACGACGGCCACAGGCGACAACCTGGTTGAGGAGATTCGCGAGGAACGCCGCAAGGAGCTGGCCCTCGAAGGTCACCGTTGGTTCGACCTCCGTCGCTACGCCGTATCTCAAGTGGCTCCTTACTCCAAGGAGTTGGTGCACCGCTACACCTACTACACCGCCTACAACAAGGCAACCATGGTCGAGACTCATGTCTTCACCTTGCCTGCAGGCGACCCGGCCTACACACTGCCCATCCCACAAGAGGTGCTGGAATACAACGTCGGTATGCAGAACAACGAGCGTCCCGACCGTCCCTACACCGTGGAATGAGGTTCCTCTGAACAGATGAGAATACACGTTTATGATTTACATTAATGATAACAGTACAATGAAATCACTCTTCATACTCTTCACATTATCAGCCTCCTTCCTGCTCACCGTTTCGTGCAGCGATGAGGATGATCTGGTGCCTGTGCCCGACACACTCACCGATTGCTTTGCTCCGGCTGCCGATGCCAATGACCCCGAGTCGCAGCTGCGGCGCGACTTCTACAACTCTGAAGGGAGCTACCTGCTCTTCAACGACACCCTCCGACATGAGCCTATCGGTACCGCTCCCGATGGTTCGATACAGTATTTCACCGAACTGCTCGACATCGACTACACCATTGGCAGCGATAAGAATATTGTCCATCAGACCTATACATACCAATACCTGAAGAGCCTCGATGCCAAGCGCAAGGCCGTGGATTTGCTCGTAACGAAAATCATCGCCCTGCTGCCTTCATCCATGCGGCCTTTCTCTTGGCTGCTGGTGGAGAGCATCTTCCCCAAAGGCAAGAATGAATCGTTGCCAGCTGTAAGCGGACAACGTTGCATTGCAGCCGCTCTAGGTAGCTATGCCACCGAGGAGGAGCAGAAAGCCGCCATCGCTGCAGTACTGGCCAAGGTGATAAGCAGCGGTTTGGACGAAAGTCTACTTGACGAGTTCTGCGCCATCTCGGCCGACAACTACGAGGGCTACGACAGCTCATGCACCCAGATGGAGAAGTATTGGGAACTCGGTTTCCTGGTGAAGGGGCTCAACTGGAACGGCGTGCCTACCAACAAGTACCTGCCCACCAAGCAGCAGGATGTGGATTCCTACATGCAACTGGTCATCCAATACCGTGCCGACGAGGTGGAGCAGCAATATGCCGATTATCCTCTCGTCATCGAAAAGGCTACAATGATGCGCAGCGTACTGAAACAACTGGGAATCAACATCTGATTTATTTACGAGCATTAACAAAAAAATGATTTATCTATGAGACAAAATATTCATATCAATAGCCTATGTATGGCATGTCTGCTTTTATTTGGACTGGCAGCATGCGGCGACGACAAGGAGTCGCTGCCCGCAGTGGAGCCTCAGGCTTCGGGCACCTTCGTAGATGAACGCGATGGGCACTCCTACGACTGGGTGCGCATCGGCGGGTTGGACTGGATGTGCGGCAATGCCACTTACGACCTCAACGATGAGGCCAACTGCACTTTCTATGTGCCTTATAGCGATTGGGAGGAGAGCTATCCGGAGGATGTGATGTCGGAGAAATATGGTTTCCTCTACACCTACCAGGGTGCGCTGGATGCTGTTCCCAACGGTTGGCGTCTACCTTCCGACGAGGATTGGCAACGACTGGAGGGTGCGTTGGGTATGCCAGCCACACAAACAACCCAGCTGGAATGGCGCGGTACCGGTGTGGCACCGCTGATGCTCCAGCAGGGCGAAGGCACACATCTGAATCTTCAGTTCGGCGGATATTACACCTCGTACCTCGGCAGCTACGACCCACACTACTGGTACCTGGGTTCGTACGGTTTCTATTGGACCTCCACCAAAGACGAAGCCAAAGATGGTGAATACTACTTCTACCGCAAAATTTCCTATCACTCCGACCAAGTGTACCGCCAGAGCATGGAGCCGTCGGCATACATGCTGAGTGTGCGCTTTGTCCGCGACGCGCAATAAAGGAACACTGACATTAACAATGCAGAAAGCACCATAAGTGCCCACTAAAATGGATACTTATGGTGCTTTCTGCATTTCCTTAACAAAATATGGTGCTAACCCCTGATTGAACAATTCCAAACTAAAAATAATCCACAAGGCATTATTGCACAACTATTTGACACAAAAAAGATAAATGCAACAATTGATTCAAACATGCAACAAACTGTTCAAAACAGCGCCTGAAAACAGTCTTGGTCGATTCTTCCATTTATTGAATGAATAGTTCTATTCTATTGTATTTTTCATTTTTATATTTGAAGAGCAGATAGGCATAACTGTCTACAAGATTCGAGAAAGAACCAATAAATAAACAACCATGAGAACATCTTCTATAACCATTATTTCGTTAACCGCTTTGTATAATCCTTGGTTAACATTACAGTCTCAATCAGCAGTCACACAGAGGCCGAATGTCTTGTTTGTAATATCAGATGACCAGTCATACCCTCATACTTCTGCCTACGGATCTGATTTTGTCAAAACACCCGGTTTTGATTTTGTAGCAGAACATGGATGGTTATTCTCCAATGCCTTTGTTACTTCTCCGGGCAGCAGTCCTTCCCGAGCTTCCATCCTAACAGGTTTGTATCCTTGGCAGATTGAAGAAGCAGGCACTCATGCATCTTCATTTCCTGCCAAATATACATGTTTCCCAGACTTGTTAGAAGCTGAAGGATACAAAATAGGATACACAGGTAAGGGATGGGGGCCAGGTGATTGGAAAGTGTCAGGCCGACGAAGGAATCCTGCAGGTCCTGTTTACAATGAAAAGAAAACAAATCCACCATATTCTGGAATATCACGTATCGCGTATGCTGACAATTTCAAAGAGTTCTTTGCTCAGAAACGCGACAAACAACCTTTCTATTTCTGGGTAGGTGGGAATGAGCCACACCGTCCCTACGAAGAAGGCAGTTGGAAGTCTGAAAACAAAGTGTTAAGCAATGTCATCGTTCCACCTTACTTGCCTGATCAGGAACCTATCAGAGGCGATTTAATGGATTATGCCGTCGAAATAGAATGGTTTGACAATCAACTAAATCAGATTCTTCAGTTCTTGAAGGAACAGAACGAACTTGAAAATACCATCATCATTGTCATGGCAGATAATGGGATGCCTTTCCCTGCAGCGAAAGCGAACTGCTATGAATATGGCATCCATGTACCTCTGACTATCTGTTGGATGCAAGGAATCCAACAAGGCGGTTTCAGTGAAGAAATGATCAGTTCCGTGGACCTGTTTCCCACTATCATGGAGGCAACCGGCATCACGACATCTCAAGAGAGAGTTGGGCACAGCCTTCTACCTTATATGCGCAGACAGCAAATGGATTCAGGACGCAAATATGTTTTTGCAGGGCGAGAACGGCACTCTTCCGCAAGATATAGCAATTGGGGTTATCCAATGAGGGCGATACGATCAAAACAATTCCTCTACATACGAAATTATCATCCAGAACGATGGCCGGCAGGAGATCCTTACTTCCTTCGGAAAGATGGAACTCCGTCTCCCATGCATAAGGCTTATTACGACATCGATTCCGGGGCTTCATGGACGTATATTGTAGACCATAAAGACACACCAGAATTATATCCATTTTTTCTGAAAGCTACCGCTAAAAGGCCCTACGAAGAGCTGTATGATATAGTGAATGACCCTGGGTGTTTCTACAATCTGATAGGCAACAAATCATACGATTCTGTGCATCAGTCATTGAGCAAGGAAATGGACGAGATGCTGCAAAGCACGCATGATAGCAGAGCTACGGATTCGTCCGAAGATGTTTGGGAAACCTATCCGAGACTTAGTGGAGCCATCCGCCAGTTTACCAAACCTCTTTGACGAATTGACATTTCAGCCGTAATTATCATCTTTACTTTAATAAATTAACCTAATTAGTATGTCATGTTAAACAAATTATTAACGTTATTGGTCGTGTGTGTATGCTTAAGTGTACATGCACAAGATGTCCCTATCAAGGGATCAGTTATTGATGTAAATAACGAACCTTTATTAGGTGTCAATGTGAAAGTGAAAGGGGGCACACAAGGAACCATAACAGATGTGAATGGTAACTTCACCTTGAACGCTCCTAAAAACTCGGTGCTGATTATCTCCTATATCGGCATGGTTACTCAGGAAGTACCCTATAAAGGTTCTCCATTGAAGATAACGTTGACCGATGATTCACAGGCATTGGAAGAGGTCGTTGTAGTGGGATATGGTACCATGCGCAAAAAAGACCTTACAGGTTCCGTGATACAGATTCGGCCTGACAAGTTGGCGAATGAAAATCCCAAGACCGTACAAGACATCTTACGTGGGACACCAGGCTTGAATATCGGCTACAATGCAGATGCCAAAGGAGGTGGCTCATTGGCTATTCGTGGACAGCGATCGCTATACACAGACGGGAACCACAACTCTCCCCTGTTGATTCTTGACGGAATGATGTTTTACGGAGAATTATCCGAAATCAACCCTGATGACATCGGTCAGATTGATGTGCTGAAAGATGCTTCCGCGGCTGCCATTTATGGTGCAAAGGCAGCCAATGGTGTAATCATTATCACAACCAAGAAAGGACATCAAGGAAAACCGACAGTGAATTTCAGTGCCAATGTAGGACTTACCCAACGAAGTGCGTATCGGAATAGGTTTTCTCCGAAGGCATATTTGCAACATTATGCTGACTGGAGAGCAGTGAACACATACGGTGCTGATGAGAATGGTGAATGGAATGACTATCAGACAGGAACTTATAAGGGAAATTACGATTACTTCACTAACCCAGAGAATCTATCGAAAGTAGACTTGGATACATGGAGAGGATACACTCAAAACGAAGAAGGTGAGTCGGATTTGGCTATATGGGCCAAACGATTGGGATTCACTGGAAACATTCTGGAAAACATTCTGTCTGGTAAGACAACAGATTGGCAAGATTTAGCATTCCGTACAGGATTCAATCAAGACTACAATGTCAGTGTGGGCGGAGCTACCGATCGGATTAACTATTATCTGTCTTTGGGATATTTACGAAACGAAGGAGCTTTAGTTGATGATGCTTATAAAGCGATTCGCGCCAACATGAAATTAAGTGCCAAAGTAACCGATTGGTTTGAAGTCGGTGCGAATGTAAACTTTCAAGACCGTTCTGACGGAAACGTAGATATGGATCAAGACGCATTTATGCGTAACAGTCCCTATGCTGATTTCAAAGATGAAAATGGGAAGTATGTGCAATACCCTAATGATGAGACTTATTCACAGAGAAGCTCAAACTTCTATTTTCAGAAACAGTATTTAGAGTTAGAAAAGGGGTATACCGTCTTGAACTCAATCTTTAATGCCAAAGTGAAACTGCCATTCGGTATCACCTACCAATTCAATATTGCTCCTCGTTTCCAATTTTTCTATGATCGCTACTTCATGTCGGCCGAACTACCAGGCAGCAATCCCAACAATCGCGGAGTCAATCGTGAACAAGCCAAACGTTTCGACTGGTCGCTAAACAATACTATCACTTGGGATAAGACCTTCGATGACTGCCATCACTTCATTCTGACATTGGCTCAAGAAGCTGAGGAACGCCGTTACTGGCAGGACCGCATCGAAGCTCGCAACATTCTACCTTCAGATGCATTGGGATTCCACAATACGCAAAACGGTTCGAAGGAGAACAGTTCATATTCATCATCAGACTCTCATGAAACCGCAGGTGGTATGCTGGCTCGTCTGTTTTACTCATTTGATGACAGATATATGTTGACAACCTCTATCCGTAGAGATGCTTATTCTGCTTTTGGATCAAGTAATCCCTTTGCCTGGTTCCCCTCCGTTGCTGTGGCATGGAACTTTGCCAACGAGAAGTTCATGCAGAAGCCGCTCAATGCCATTGGGATGAGCAGTGGTAAACTGCGTATTTCGTACGGTAGTAACGGTAATCGCTCGTTAGCCAATCCATACGTGGCATTAGCCAATCTATCAGCAGGGAATGGTGGCTACATGGGATATCTGAATGATAATGGAGAACTGGAATTGAAAAGATATCTGATGGCCGATCGCATGGCGAATCCTACACTGCAATGGGAAAAGACCAAATCATGGAATGTGGCTCTTGATTTCGGATTCCTCAATGACCGGCTGACTGGTACCATTGATGTCTATAAGATGCGTACTACTGATATGATTATGAGCCAACCTCTTCAAGCCTTTACAGGTTTCGATAAAATCACGACGAATTTAGGTCAGGTAGACAATTCTGGTATAGAGATTTCACTCAGTTCAACAAATATCCGCAACCGCAACATAGAATGGAATACAACACTGAGCTTCTCCTATAATAAAAACCGCATCAAACATTTGTTCTATGAGTATCAAAACATTTTTGATTCCAATGGGAATATTGTCGGAGAGAAAGAATCTGACTATAAAGCAAGCAGCTGGTTCATCGGCAAGCCCATCAACGAAATCTGGAACTACAAGGTAACAGGTATCTGGCAGAAGGACGAATGGGAAGAGGCTGCCAAGTATGGCCAGCAGCCTGGTGACCCGAAGGTGTGGAACAATCCTGATAATGATGTCTACAATGAGGACGGTTCATTGAAAACGGTCGTATATAACGATGACGATAAGGTTTTTCTTGGCACGACTACAGCTCCTGTCAACTGGTCATTAAGGAATGATTTTACCCTATGGAAGAATCTGACCTTCTCCATCAACATGTATTCCAAGATGGGTCATAAGAGCCTGTCCACGAATTATCTAAACGATGATGACCTTGGAGGTCACATGGCTTATGCCGCAGCCAACCGCCCGGCAAAGGAATACTGGACATTGAATAATCCGACGAATAAGTATGGTAGAATCTCTGCTCAAGGTCCTGAAGGAGCCAAAAGTCCCGGCAAGTTATATGATCGCTCATTTATAAGATTGGAGAATATATCCATTGGCTACGTAATGCCTAAACAATGGACTAAAAAATGGGGACTTGAATCTGTCAAGCTATCCGGTTCCATTCGCAATGTCTGTACATGGTCGAAAGATTGGGAATATGGTGATCCTGAGACTGGAGGACTGGGTACTCGCTTGTATTCTTTTGGTATTAATCTATCTCTTTAAAATTCAATGCTTAAGATATGAAAAATAATATATTTCATCGTATTGGGACTATCGCATTAGTTTCTTTAATGTCGTATGGTTTCTCAGGGTGTAAAGACAGCTTTTATGATGCAGACCCGCTCTCTTTTTATGAACCCACACAAACGTTTTCAACTGAATCAGGTTTGGAATCTGTATTGGCTATTGCCGACAGGCAGCTAAAAAGATATTGGTCGGATGGTGACAGCGATGTGATGTTACCGCTTATGTCCGAATACACATTCTCTGATTTGATGGTGGTATCGGGAACAGACAAGCCCGACATTCTTGATAATATAGCACAAAAGCTAACGCCTAATAGCGATCAAACTACTTTGGTCAATCGCTTTAGGTGCAGTACTATATGGTTTTTCTGGCAGCAAACTTTCGAAGGAATCAATAATGCCAATACCATCTTGACCTATATAGATAATGTACAGACGTTGTCTGAAGAAAAAAAGAACATGTATATTGGTCGAGCCTATTTCCATCGTTCTTTCAGATATTATCTGTTATTGTTTGAGTATGGCACTGTTCCCTTGATTACAAAAGTTCTGGATGTCCCAAAACTTAGCTTTTATTCAACGAGTAGAGATGCCATTCTTAAAAAACTCATTTTAGATATGGAGTTTGCCGTACAATGGGTACCCGACCAAAAAGATATGACGTTGGTGGGTATGGTCAATAAAGGAGCTTGCCGTATGTTGCTTTCTAAACTTTATTTGGCTATCGGTGAATATCAAAAGGCCAAAGACTTATTGGATGTCATTATCGACCAATCAGGCTATTCATTGATGCAGGACTGTTTTGGAACGTTTGTAGAGTATTCAGCTCCCCAAACATGGCCCATCACACGAAACGTCATTTGGGATTTGCATCGCCCTGAAAACAAACTAATCAAGGCCAATAAAGAAGTCATTATGGGTATGCCTAATCGGGGTGCTACATCAGAATCCATGTTGATTAATTATACAATGCGTGCTTTGTATCCGTTCTATTTCAATAACATGGTGAAAATGCCAGATGGACAACAAGCCTTGTTAGATATCAAGAGAAACAACAAAGATTACAATCCGAATTATGACTATATGCGAGCACTGGGTAGAGGAGTCGCTAACTGCCGTACGACCTGGTTCTATCAAAAGGGAGTTTGGGCTGTGAATGGCAAGATGGACGAAACCGATTTACGTCACAGCGTCGAACATGGTAACTGGGTGACCATGGAATCATTAAAGTGCAATAACAAAAAGTCGAAATACTTTGGACAGAATCTACGTTTGTTTGATGAAAAAGGGAATTTGTTATGTGCAGACACAATACGTCGTTGGTTTGATGTACCTCATTATATCTGGAAACTGGATGATCCAGTCAATGAAGCCAATATATCTGGTTCAAATGGTAATAGGGGGGCATCCGATGGCAGCGTAGCCGATTGGTATCTGTATCGGTTGTCCGAAGCTTATCTGTTGCGTGCTGAAGCCAAATTCTATATCAACCCGAATGATCCGACCATCAAGGACGATGTGAATATTATCCGGAAACGGGCACATTGCTCACAATTGTATGAGGATAATGTGACAATTGGAGACATCATGAATGAACGTGCTCGTGAATTGTTCTGGGAAGAGTTCAGAAAAACGGAATTGACTCGCGTTTCTTTATGTTTGGCGCGAAGTGGTCGTCCTGATGAATGGGGCAACACTTATGATATCAACACCTTCGACAAACAGGAAGGTACTGACCTGGAAGGAGGAAGTTATTGGTATCAACGTTGCATCCGCTATGGTATGTACAACAAAGGCTATACGATTATCGTCAATGCAACGAAACCTGAATTAAACTATATTATTGATAAGAAGAATATTTATTGGCCCATACCAGAAAAGGAAATAACAGCCAATAATAAAGGGAAATTATGGCAAAATTATGGATATGTCGGCTATGATCCTTCTACTCCTGTTTGGCAAACATGGGAAGAAGCTGTTGCAGATGAGAGTAAAGTAAATTAATTGTTTTCAATAGGCTGACAGTGGCTGTGCCGTAAATGAGAATTTATGGCACAGCCTTTTCATATTATTCCTATTTTTGCAACAGGAATCAGGACGTATTATACAAAGACCAATAAAAGAGATTACCAATTGATTTCGATAATACCACCAACAAATTTGTATTACACAATGAAACAAATATATGCACCTTTCGCCAAGCCTCTTTATGTGATGACAAAACCCATCGGATCGGTATGCAATTTGGCTTGTAACTATTGTTATTACCTTGAGAAAACTTATCTATATAAAGACATATCCAAGCATGTAATGAGTGAAGAATTGTTGGATAGGTTCATAAAGGAATATATAAGTTCACAAACTATGCCGCAGGTTCTTTTTACTTGGCATGGTGGAGAGACATTGATGCGTCCGCTCAGTTTTTATAAAAAAGCAATCGATTTACAAAAGAAATATGCCGGAGGACGAACGATTGACAATTGCATACAAACCAATGGCACGCTGCTGAATGACGAATGGTGCTGTTTTTTTAAAGAGAACGATTGGCTTGTAGGTATTTCAATTGATGGCCCGCAGGAATTTCATGATGAGTACCGACGTAGCAAGCAAGGGCTTCCTTCATTCGTAAAAGTCATGCGAGGCATAGAACTACTGAACAAACATGATGTTAAATGGAATGCCATGGCTGTAGTGAATGACTACAATGCCGACTATCCGATTGAGTTCTATCGTTTTTTTAAGTCTATTGGATGTCATTATATACAATTTGCCCCCATCGTAGAGCGGATCTGTATGCAGCATGATGGGCGTCATTTGGCATCGCCTATGCAGGATGGTGATAAGATGGCAGACTTTTCAGTTACACCTGAACAGTGGGGAAACTTTCTATGTAAACTATTTGATGAATGGGTAAAGAATGATGTTGGACAGTATTTCATTCAACTATTTGATTCCACACTTGCCAACTGGGTAGGCGAACAACCGGGTGTATGCACAATGGCGAAAACGTGCGGACATGCAGGTGTGATGGAGTTTAATGGTGATGTCTATTCATGCGACCATTATGTGTTTCCTGAATACAAATTGGGCAATATCTATCAAAATACATTAGTTGAAATGATGTATAGTGAAAGACAGCAGAAGTTCGGACTTATGAAACAAAGGTCATTACCGACTCAGTGCAAAGAATGCGAATTCCTTTTTGCATGTAACGGTGAATGTCCGAAGAATCGTTTTGCCAAAACTACTTCCGGTGAGTCAGGACTGAACTATCTGTGCAAAGGATATTATCACTTCTTTAAGCATATAGCTCCATACATGGACTATATGAAGCACGAATTGCATGCACACCGTTCACCTGCCAATGTAATGGAGGCCCTAAGAAAGAATCCATTACTATTTAGGTGCAGATAAGATGGTTCGTTTGAGAGGTGACAGTGTGCGCAACAAGATGCTATAGCCTATATTCGGAAACAAACTACATACACAGAAATCATACATACCCATTGGCGGAATTAATCTTAGTATGAGTACCAGTGTAATCTTAGTAAAA
>SAMEA3663297__coassemble_1064_pt1 | contig 11042 bp, 9 predicted proteins | sample SAMEA3663297__metabat2_low_PE_003 | metagenome-assembled genome bin SAMEA3663297 (sample SAMEA3663297) | pig gut metagenome | biome: pig gut; feature: pig-associated habitat; material: faeces | place: China | collected 2013
CAGTGGTTGGACATCGCGTCCGACTATGCCAATGCGGCCTATTATGCCAATGTGGAGGGCGACTACGAGGCTACCATTCTCTATGCCGACTCGGCCATCGCTTATCTGAACGAACACTACGCACGCTTCTCCCTCTCCCCTCGCCGTTACATGTCGCTGTGGAATGAAGAAGAGGGTAGGCCGGCCGAACTGGAGTGGTGGGACGAACCTTTCAACTCCGATTTTCATGTCATCTTGGACATCCGCAACGAGGCGGCGGTAGCCTTCCTTGCGTTGAAGCAATGGGAAGCTTACGCCTATAACAACGATGCTTATACCACACTCTATAAACTGTTGGGCGAGGATCAGTCGCTCGAAGAGTACTGTTTCCGATTGGAACGTTCTACCAACAACAAAATGGTGGGCATTCTGCTGGCTTTGTTTCTGCTGGTGGCATTGGTCATGGGCTTCTACCTGCTTTACTTCCGCAAACGGTTGGTTTACCGTTGGAATCTGGAGCAGGTGCTGGAAATCAACCGGCAGGTGTCAGCCGCTTCGTGGCCCGAGGTCAGTGACCATACCGATGCCTTGCTGCTCGAAGAGGCTACCTGGAGGGGTATTCCCCGACGCATTGTCAGTGAAGTTTTCGGTGCCGTGGACGAGTTGTGGAGCATTGAACGGCTGGGCATAGCCGTCAGCAACGATGCTGACCATCGGCTGGAGTTCAGTTTCTATCCACCGCTGACATCTGACGACGAACAGAGGTGGTGGAGCGAGCGGGGGGGCTGTTGTTACGAAGAGCATACACAGCTTACGGAGGGTGAACGCCTGCTTCATCCTCTGGTGGTAGAGGCCGGAGGTGACTCGCGTTGTGTAGGCATCCTCTGCATAGAGAGCCGCTATTCGCGTCAGCAAGAAGGTGACCGCCTGCTGCTGGAACTGATAGCCAACTATATGGCTATTGTGGTGTACAATGCCGTGGTGAAGTTGGCTACCAAGTATCGCGACATTGAGACGGCGCAGGACGAGGCACGACGTGCTTCATGGGAAGAGAGCCAGTTGCATGTGCAGAACATGGTGCTGGACAACTGCCTCTCTACCATCAAGCACGAAACCGTCTATTATCCCAATCGTATCAAACAGTTGATAGGCAGGGTACGTGCGGGTCGTCTGACGGAGCTGGAGGAGCGCGAGACGGTGGGAGCCATCGGTGAACTGATAGAGTATTACAAGGGGGTCTTCACCATTCTGAGTTCGTGTGCCGCCCGCCAGTTGGAGGAAGTGACCTTTCGTCGTACCACCGTGGCCGTGACGCATCTCACCGACTATGCCTGCAAGTACCTGCGGAAGGCCGGTCGGGGGAAGATGAAGGTGCCCTGCTTGCAGGTGCATCCCGTTGATGCCCGCGTCATTGGCGACCTTAATCTGCTGCAATTTTTGTTGGAGAACCTGCTGGATGAGGCTCTGGCTGTGGAGCAGGAGGGAACACTGCTGCTGGATGCAGTGGCTGACAACGGCTTTGTGCGTTTCCGCTTCACGGACAGAAGGCGTTCCAAAAGCCAGGAGGAGCTGAACAGGCTCTTCTATCCCGACCGCGAACGGATGACGACTGACGGGGAAGATGCTTTGGCGGGAGCGGAGTATCTGGTGTGCAAGCAGATTATCCGCGACCACGACGAATTTGCAGGGCGCAGAGGATGCCGCATCAATGCTGAGGAGGCAGAAGGGGGCGGATTTACTGTGTACTTTACCTTGCCTGCAGGTTAGGGCTTTAGCTGCAAGTAGAGGCAGAGTGATGTTGTCCGTCTGCAAGTGATGTGCGGCTGACAACGAAAGTTTACGTTTCCATTGAACAACACAAATTTATATTTTATATTTGCATTTACTTTTTACATATTTATTTGCTCTACATGGAAGAAAAAAAATTTAAAGTCATCATCGTAGAAGATGTGAAGTTGGAACTGAAAGGCACGGAAGAGATATTCCGACACGAGATATCCGATGCGGAGGTAATAGGCACCGCCATGACCGAACAGGAGTTCTGGCCCCTGATAGAGTCTGGCCGCCCAGACATGGTATTGCTCGACCTGGGATTGGGAGGATCCACCACCATCGGAGTGGAGATATGCCGCCGCCTCTCTAAAGAATATCCCGATGTACATGTGCTGATATTCACCGGCGAAATACTCAACGAAAAGTTGTGGGTGGACGTGCTGGATGCAGGTGCCGACGGTATCATCCTGAAGACCGGTGAACTGCTCACCCAAACCGACGTGCAAGCTGTGATGGATGGCAAGAGGTTGGTGTTCAACTATCCCATTCTGGAGAAGATAGTAGCCCGTTTCCGTCGTACGGTGCTCAACGATGCCAAGCGTCAGGAGGCCATCATCAGCTACGACATCGACGAGTATGATGAACGCTTTCTGCGCCATCTGGCCTTGGGGTATACCAAGGATATGATTGCCAATCTCAAGGGAATGCCCTTTGGCGTGAAGTCGCTTGAGAAGCGACAGAACGACCTCGTGGGTCGCCTTTTTGCACCAGCCGAGCGAAGCGGAGTCAATGCAACCCGGCTGGTAGTACGTGCGCTGGAGTTACGCATCCTCGATGTAGACAATCTGGAACCAGATGACGAATAAAGTGCGCAAAAAGTGCATAAAAATGAATCTTTTTCCTTCTTCGGAATCTGTTTTTGCGTATATTTGCGCTCCAAAATACAAATAAGCAATGAAGAATAAAGTATCTATGGCTTTACGTCTCAATCCGATGCGTGAGCTGCGCGATTACGTGATGATTGCCTTGGGCATGGTGTTCTATGCAGTGGGATGGACCGTGTTCCTGCTGCCCAACAACATCACCACGGGCGGAGTACCGGGTATCGCCTCCATCGTCTATTTTGCCACAGGGTTGCCTGTGCAGTATACCTATTTTGGCATCAACTTCTTCCTGTTGCTGTTGGCCATCTACATTCTGGGTTGGAAGTTCAGCATCAAGACCATCTATGCCGTCTTCATGCTCACCTTCCTCACTTCGTTGATTCAGCGGCTCACGGCAGGTCTCCATCTGTTGCAGGACCAGCCCTTTATGGCCTGTGTCATTGGAGCCTCGTTTTGTGGAGGTGGAGTGGGTCTTGCTTTCTCCAACAACGGGAGTACGGGTGGAACGGATATCATTGCAGCCATTATCAACAAGTATCGCGACATCACCTTCGGACGGGTCATACTGATGTGTGACCTCGTCATCATCTCCTCCAGCTATTTTGTGCTGCAGGATTGGGAAAAGGTGGTGTACGGATATGCCACCCTCTATATTTGCAGTTTTGTGGTAGATCAGGTGGTCAACAGTGCCCGCCAGTCGGTACAGTTCTTCATCATCAGTGAGAAGTACGAGGAGATAGGGCGGCTCATCAACGAGCACCCGCACCGTGGAGTCACTGTCATCCACGCATCCGGCTTCTACACAGGGCGTGAGGTCAGTATGCTGTTCGTACTGGCCAAGAAGCGCGAATCTACCATCATCTTCCGTCTCATCAAAGATATCGACCCCGATGCGTTCGTCTCACAGAGTGCCGTCATCGGTGTCTATGGCAAGGGATTCGACCACATCAAGTAAACAGAGTGAGGGGAGGGCTGCTTCTCCTTATGGCTGGAACCGCCCCTCTCTCCACATCAGTGTCAGCGGTTGCTTCAGATAGGGTGTCAGGGTTTCGCGTGCCTCGGCCGCCATGTAGTCGGGTGTGCTGAAGGTCAGCGTCAACAAGGGTTCCTTCGGATTCAGTTCTGCCTTCAGCAGCGTGATGTCAGCTTGCCGACGTGCCTCCTGATAGCGGTAGAAGGAGGTGGTGTCTGCTGCCTCGTCAATGAAGTCATCTGCTACGGGCCATCTTTCCGGCAGGAAGCGGTCGGCGGGCAGCGGTTCCCATCGGGGTGTATAGAAGGCAATGTGGCTGTCGCAGGCAGCAGCACAGGCCGTTGATACGGTGCATATCACCTGTGTGCTGTCGGGTAGTGTCAGCATCTTCATCTGCCAAAAGGTCTGCGTGCTCATCTTTAGAGCCAGACAGTCGGGTGTCAGCACGGTCATCTCTGTCTTTCCGCCCAGGTTGTTGGTCACTTCGGCTTTCATGCCGCTCTCCATAAAGTCGATGCAATCAGCCCGGTTAATGGCAGAAAGTAGCGGGCAGAGTGAATCGGGCATTTCTCGGAAACAATCCTTCAGGCCCTGTGCTTGTATGCAGATACTACCCGTTAGCAGTAGGGCTGCCAGGGCGGTTCGTTTCAGCTTTATATGCATGTCTGTTCTTTTTCTTCGTTATTCTTCTGTTACGACTTACAAGTGATGAAACGTTCTTCTGTTTGAAAACATGAAGTCCGTTACTCTTTGATGGCCTGGCGGATGCGCACCAGTTTTTCCAGCAGCCCCTCCAGCAGATCAAGCTGCAGCATGTTGGCACCGTCACTCTTGGCTACGGCCGGATTCTCGTGTGTCTCGATGAAAAGTCCGTCAGCTCCTACGGCTACGCCCGCCTTGGCGACCGTCTCTATCAGTTGGGGCATACCTCCCGTCACGCCGCTCGTCTGGTTGGGTTGTTGCAGCGAATGGGTTACATCCAAAATCACGGGATAGCCGATGGACTTCATCTCAGGAATACCCCGGTAGTCGATTACCAGATCCTGATAGCCGAAAGTGGTGCCCCGTTCGGTCAGCATCACCTCCTTGTTGCCTGCCTCAGCCACCTTTTCGGCAGCAAAGCGCATGGCCAGCGGTGAGAGGAACTGTCCCTTCTTGATGTTCACACACTTTCCTGTCCGGGCGGCTGCTACCAGCAGGTCCGTCTGCCGGCACAGGAAGGCGGGAATCTGCAGGATATCCACATATTCTGCTGCCATGGCTGCTTCGTCGGCGGCATGGATGTCGGTCACTGTAGGGATGCCGAAGGTGTCGTGTACCTTCTTCAATATCTGCAGTGCCTTTTCGTCGCCGATGCCCATGAACGAATCCAGGCGTGAGCGGTTAGCCTTGCGGTACGATCCCTTGAAAACATAGGGTATCTGCAGCCGTTCGGTGATGGCAGTGATACGTTCGGCAATGCGCAGTGCCATCTCTTCTCCCTCGATGACACAGGGCCCTGCCAGCAGGAAGAAGTTGCCGGCAGCATTGTTTTTCAGTTGGTCTATCATGATGCTTGTTCTTTTTTTAGTCAGTTACTTGGTCACATTCGTTTTCCGTTTCAGGGTATAATTAGGGTGATGGCCTCGTGTAGGATGCCTATTTCCAGCGGGAAATGGCGGTCGAGGATGCGTCCATCCAAATCCACAGAAGCATTCTGGGCGCGCAGCACTTTCACCTTTTGTGTGCGATAGGGCTTTACTACCTTGTGGTTAAGGATGCGGCCTTGAATCAGCATCCACAGTCCCGACCATAGCTGCAGCAGTTCGGGCCGGTAGATAACCGATACGTCCAGCCATCCGTTGTAGGGTACGGCACTGGGCGATTGTCCATATCCCCAGGCACTACCGATGCACACCGTCATGATGCGTCCGCGGATATGTTCGCCGTTTACCTTCAGATGCATGCGGTAGAGCTTGCGTTCGAAGATGATGGAGAGCAGTGCCATGAAGTAGGAGAGGTATTTCACGCCCCAGAAGCGTTTGCATTGGTCGGTAATCTTCACGATGCGTGCTCCTAGTCCTATGTTGATGGCATTCAGAAAGTAGCGTGTGAGGTGCCGCTGGCCGTCGTAGTAGTAGCAGGTGCCCACGTCAATGCGGCGGCGGCGTCCCTTGATGATGCAATCTACCGCCTCCTTGTATTCCGAACTCATCTCCCAGTATTTGGCGAAGTCGTTGCCGATGCCGTTAGGGATGATGCCGATGGCAATCGACTCCTTCTCCTTGGCATCAGAAAGCATGATGCCGTTGATGGCATCGTTCAGTGCTCCGTCGCCTCCCACCACCACGATGGTGCGGTAGCCGTTGTTGGCCAGGATGCCTGCCAGACGTTCCACCGATCCGAAGCCTTCGGACTGCACGTAGTCGTAGTTTACGCCCTTGCTGTCCATGTAGGCTTTTATCTCCTTCCATCGTTTTTGTACTTTTCGGGTACCGGCTTTGGGGTTGTAGATGATTCCCCACTTTTCGGATGCTACGCTCATGATGATGCTGGTTTTACATGTTTCTCAAAATCCTTTCCTCCCTCACGGTGCAGAGGCTGTGCAGCTCGCTCCGTTCGGATGGATGCTGCAAACTTACTAAAAATCTTTGGAATATCCGCCGAATTGCAGCAGATTAACGCAACAGAATTTGATAATTAGGGAGTTAGAAGAAAAACGCAGAAGTTGGGCAGACAGTTGAAAACCGTCTTAAAGCAGATTAAAGCAAAAGAACGGTTTCCTAATCATTACCCGATGAAAGTGCAGATTTAACAGTCCCTGTTTCATTTTGCGGCGTTCTGCGCAGCTTTGCTTATCAACAGGTAACTCGTTGATTTATAGTTTTGCAACCAAAAAGAAACGAGTATGGCAAGAAGCACATTCAAGGTGCTGTTCTACGTGAACGGCAGTAAGGAAAAGAACGGAATTGTCCCCATCATGGGACGAGTTACAATCAATGGTACGGTAGCACAGTTCAGCTGCAAGCGGACTATCCCGAAAGAGCTTTGGGATGCCAAAGGGAACAAGGCAAAGGGCAAGAGTATGGAAGCGAGGGAAACCAATCTTGCCCTTGACAACATCAAGGCTCAAATCATCAAGCATTATCAGCGTATATCCGACCGTGAAACCTATGTAACGGCAGAAATGGTACGTAATGCCTATCAGGGATTGGGCGGTGAGTATGAAACGTTGCTCGGTGCTTTCGATAAGGAAAATGAAGTGTTCAAGAAGCGTGTCGGAAAAGACAGGGTCAGGGCTACCTATATGGCAAGGGTACGGGCAAGAAACCATGTGGCGGCATTCATCAGGTCACATTACAAGCGGAACGACATCTCCATGCCTGAACTTACGCCCGACTTCATCAAGGAGTTCGCCGTGTTCCTTTCCAACGAAGCCGGACTGCACAACGGTTCGATATGGGAAAACTGCATGTGGCTGAAAGGTGTGGTGATGCGGGCACATTTCAACGGACATATACCGAGAAGTCCGTTTGCCCAGTTTCATATAAGCCCGAACACGAAAGAACGTGAATATCTGACGGAGAATGAGCTGAAAACATTGATGGAATTTCACTTCAAAGACCCCAAGAACTCCTATCTCCGTGATATTTTTGTTTTCGCCAGTTTTACCGCCCTCTCATTCGTGGATATAAAGGAATTAAGCAACGACCAGATTGTGGAAGTGAACGGTGAGAAATGGATTATTTCCAAACGACACAAGACGGGTGTACCTTTTCAGGTAAAGCTGCTGGATATTCCCTTGCAGATAATCGAGCGTTACAAGGCTTTTCAGGAAAACAATCTTGTATTTCCCAATCTCAACTATTGGTCAATATGCAAGCGTATGGGAAAGATGATAAAGGAATGCGGCATCACCAAGAAAATCAGCTTTCATTGCTCAAGGCATGGGTTTGCGACCCTGGCTCTCAGCAAAGGGATGCCAATCGAGAGCGTCAGCCGTATTTTGGGACATACGAACATTGAGACCACGCAAATCTATGCGAAGATAACCGTGCAGAAATTGGATAATGACCTCACGATGTTGGGCGACAAACTGAGCAAATCATTCGGAAACGTGAAAATAGCTGGGATATGAAACGGGAAATAATCACAACGGACAGCTATGGTAGAATTACCATACCATCCGATACAGGTAATATATGGATGAATGAAATGGAGCTGGTGGAGCTGTTCGGGGCAATCGCCCCGACGCTCCGTGCCGCCATTCGTGCCGTGTACAAGTGTGGAAATTTTAATCCTCTTGAAGCTGAAAAACGTATCAAGCTGCTCAACGGCTATTACGCGGACATGTATGCCTTGCCGATGGTGGTGGCACTCGCTTTTCGCATTGACACGTCAGGTGCCGCAACGGTTCGCAATGCACTGCTGGAAAGATTGTGCCGACGAAAAGAAAAACAAGTCCTGCTAGTGTCAATGAATAACAGAATGCCGTATGAATGTTAGGGTGAACTTTTTATGTTCAGCCACTACAATACCTATGCGGACATCAAGCGGCGGAAGAACGAGAGCCGGACGTATTTCTTTGACAGGGCGGCGGAACGGCTGAACCGCAGGATGATGCGGGACGAGGAGGCGGAACGGAAGAGGCGGTGAAGCAAGAAAATAAGCGATAAGTCCGCCTTGATTTATTACGAAAAAAATAAAAAAAGTTTCTACTATATTTGTATTATCAAATATAAATTGTACTTTTGCAATACAATATCGCCCTTAGGTGGAAAATACTAAGGCTCGCCACCCCTAAAAAGGTGGCTTATTTTTTATATATACAATTGGAATATGGAGCAAAAACAACGCGTTATAGTCTATATTGATGGATTCAATTTCTATTTCGGACTGAAGAGCAATGCTAAATGGAAGAAATATTATTGGCTTGATATAGTCAAGTTGTTCGAGATGTTCATGCGCCCGAATCAGGAGCTTGTTGCCGTCAAGTATTTTTCGGCAAAGCCTGATGATATAGACCAAAGTCTTCGCCAGAATGCCTTTTTTCAAGCCAATAGAGAAAATCCAAAATTCAAGTTGATATTGGGTAAGTATCTGAAAAAATCTATAACCTGTTTCAAATGCGGAAATGTTATTCATACCCATGAGGAAAAGGAAACTGATGTACGAATAGCCACACAGATTGTAGCAGATGCCTATCAGAAGAATTGTGATATATCCATTGTAGTATCAGCTGATAGTGACATGATACCTGCTATCGAACTTGCAACAGAAGCTTGTCAAAAGGTTTTTGTATATTTCCCTCCTTACCAGTACTCCAGTAATCTTGCTACTATGGGTATGGGTAAGCCTATCCATATGAAACAATATGAAACTCGTTTCAGGCAATGTCTTTTACCTGATGTGGTACATCTTGGAAAGGCAAACTTTGATTTACAGATACCTAAGAAATGGAAGGCTTTTCAGTCAATCTGAATCAGAAATACGCGTTATAAAAAAGGAAAATCCGTAATACAGTCTGGAATATCCAGTCGTATTACGGATTTTTCTTTTCGTCTATGATATTTCTATTTGTTCTGCAAGAGGTATTGCAGTTCGGGGTCGGACTGTATGCGCTGCAACTCGTCAGCGACAATCTGCCGGACCTCGGCACGGATACGGTTGTAGTTATCCTAGTTCATCTCCTTCATGCGGTCGTTGCCGCCGGCATCTGTAAAGTCCGTGATGACGGGTATAGACCGGTAAGCCTGTTCCTCACGCTTCACTTTCTCGGCATCGACCACAATTGGATGATTAACGGTTTAATCTGACGTAGTGACGTCATGAAATCATTGAATCAGTAAATCAGTGCGTCAGTCAATCTGTAATTATCTGCAACAACCAGTCCCCGAAGAAGTGCATATTCCACGACTTCGGGCTTTTTTATCTCCTTTTACCTGAAAGAGCCACCCGTTTATACTGCATTTTCTTTTGGCATGGCCTATTTTGCGCCGTTCCGCATAGATTTGCGTATCAAGATTTTACCGACACTTCCGTAGCTTTGCAATCATGTTTAACCCGTTGCCGACAGAATGTAGGCAGCACTAAAACCTGTATCAAGAACATGAAGAAAAAAAGAAATCATTTGCGTAGGTACAACTCTCTACAAGATTGTAAATCGGGATTGTCATTATTCACCGATAAGAGGAATAGGACGTTACTACACAATAAACAAAACAAAACTGGAAAAATTCTGATATTTTGATGAAATGATGAAAGTATATATAAACATAAAGAGAAACAGCAACTTACGTCTTCATCAACCTTTCAACAAGAGAATCGGGCTGATGAAAAGAGAAAGGACACACCGCACTCTACATCACTTTTCTTTTGGCGAGCGGTTTGATGAAACAATGATGAATGTATATCATTATGGTTATCAGTCTATTATCCTATCAACTCATCAATTCATCGGATTTTTATCCACCAACAAGTCTGCCGGACAAACGGACGGAAGGAAATGCCACTATCTGCAGACAGGTCGGTCGGACATCCGACCTGCCTGCTGTCCGACCGGCCGACAAGGAAAAGCATATCATATCGACGACAAGAAAAGGTCTGCTTATACCGCTGGTACTCTCACAGGCTTTTGGAAACAGAAAAGCCATAGCTCATTAGGGCATTTTCTTTACGCAGTGCAGGCACAGCTAAAAATGCCCCAATGAGCCAACGGGGTTACACCCCTCTGGACACCCCCGTTTGCCATGCGGCATGACCGCAGCAGACGGAAACCAACAAACCAAATTGTCAAACCTGAAATCGAAAAACAAGCATGGGATATATAAGCATTCAAATCAACAAGGCGAAAGGCTCGGCTGACACGGGCGCATCCGACCACATAGAACGTAAGAGCATACCCAAGAACGCAGACCCTACACGTACACATCTCAACCGTGAACTGGTGGAGTTTCCCGATGGAGTGTCCGACCGTACCGAAGCGATAAGCCACCGCATCCGCACGGCTGGCATCAAGCGGAAGATAACTCCAGACCAAGTGCGGGCAATTAGAATCGTGCTTTCGGGTACGCACGAGGATATGATGAAAATACAGGACGAGGGCAGACTTGATGAATGGTGTGATGACAACCTGCAATGGCTGCACCATACCTTCGGCAAGGAAAATACAGTTTCAGCAGTCCTGCACATGGATGAGCACACACCGCACATTCATGCCACGGTCGTACCGATAGTAACAGGAAAGCGCAGGAAAGCCAATAAGGAACAGGAGGATGGTAAACGCTCGTACCGCAAGAAAGCCAATACCGTGCGTCTGTGTGCCGATGATGTGCTGACACGTGAGAAGCTGGTAACATATCACGATAGTTATGCAAAAGCAATGGAGAAATATGGCTTGCAACGTGGTGTGCGTGGCTCGGAAGCACGGCATACGACCACCGCCCAATACTACC
>SAMEA3663297__coassemble_1068_pt1 | contig 11010 bp, 10 predicted proteins | sample SAMEA3663297__metabat2_low_PE_003 | metagenome-assembled genome bin SAMEA3663297 (sample SAMEA3663297) | pig gut metagenome | biome: pig gut; feature: pig-associated habitat; material: faeces | place: China | collected 2013
ATCACATTGACAATCAATCCGTTGTGTTTTTAATTTGATTTCACGACTGCCCCTACTATAGTCCACCTTCACATCCTTCAGATAATGAATGTCATGCACACTTCCACGGACTTGTGCCATCACGGGGAATCGGTTGACAGAAGCCTTGGGACTGCCTGCGGTGTTCATTCTTGCGCCCGGCCCCACCTACGAGCGGCACAGGCTGGCGGATAAAGGAGTCTTCTTTGTCATGTCAGAGGAGTATGCCCACCTGCCCGGCATCATTGCATTGGAAAAGACAAGCAACAGGAAAATTGCCGAGGTGCTGACCCCTGTGGCGCAATACCTCCTGCTCTATCACCTGCAGGTCAGCAGCCTTGAAGGAATGTCGCCAAGGGACATCACGCCCCTGCTTCCATATTCCTATGAAAGCGTCACATTGGGTATCACCTGCCTTGAAGACGTTGGACTGTGTCAAAAGATTCAGAACGGACAGCGAAGCAAGGTGGTACACTTTGAGCTGAAGGGCAAAGAACTGTGGGACAAGGCGCAGAACGTCTTGCTGTCACCCGTAGAGAACCGTATCTATTGCGATGGCATACGCTTGGATGCGGAATATCCCGTATGCGGCATCAATGCCTTGGCACATTATACCATGCTCAATCCTGACAGGGAGCAGATGATGATGATGACGAGCAAGGAATACCGTGCCGTCAAGTCGGCTGATGTCATGGAGAATCCCAACATCTATGATGGCAACTATATCATAGAGGTATGGAAATACCCTGTCGTCAGCAAAATGGGCAGTAAAAACCAGTGGGTAGACCGCCTTTCCCTTGTCCTTTCGTTGAGGGAGGACGATGATCCGAGAGTGGAAAAAGAAGTAGAACGGATAATCAGTGAACAGAAATGGACGGATTAGATAAGTTCCGCGAGGCATTTGCGGAATACTCAGACAACTATGTGGTGATAGGCGGAACGGCCTGCGATGCGGTACATCCATAGAACCCCATGCTGTACGGACAATAACCAAATCGCGGAGAATGAGGTACCTGTAGTACGTTCATTCTCCGCGATTTGTTGATTCTATCGTTCGTCCATTTATCTCAGACGGTCGGCAGCCTTCACCATCAGTTCGTCCCGATAGATGGCGCGGAAGGCCAGATAGTTCAGTATGATGGCCACTATAGGCAGGCACAAAGCCCATCCCGGCTGGAAGCTCATCCCTGCATAGTTGTCCTTCAGCATGAAGTAGAAGACGCCGAAGGCGATGTAGAAACCTATCAGCAGCAGGCTGCTGAAGATGGTCATGCGCACCTGCAGCATCCGGTTGCGGAACAGGAAGATGGTGCAGAAAGCTACGATGGCTGCCAACAGCAGGATGCCGAACAGCCCCCACGTGGATTGCCACTCTCCGGTCATCGCATTCAGGCCCAGCGGCTTGAATACGATGCTGCCTATGCCCATCGGCTCTACAAAGCGTCCCACCGGCATACACATGGCTGCTATCAGCAGTGCGGTCACTACCAGCAGGTAGACAGACTGAATACGTTGTATCATATTACTGTAGTTTCTCTTTTTCCTTGGCGGGGTTGCGATAGTAGACTTTGCCTTCGATGTACTCTTGCGTAGCGAGCAGGGTAGGTTTCGGCAATTTCTCGTAGTAACGGGAGATCTCTATCTGTTCGCGGTTCTCAAATACCTCTTCCAGGTTGTCGTTGTAAGAGGCGAACTCGGCCAACTTCTTGGAGAGATCTGTCTTGATTTCTACACTGATCTGGTTGGCACGTTTGCCGATGATGGCCACACTTTCATACACATTTCCGGTATCGGCACACAGTTCCATCATGTCGCGTGTCACCGTAGTAGTAGGAGCGTTTGATTTTCTGTAATCCATAAACTTGTTATCGATTTTATTAAGTATAGTTATATTTCCATTAATCTTTCAGTATCTTCTGCGACTCCTTGAAGATGCGCTCTGCATCCTTCAGGTACTTGCTTTCAGGAAACTCGTTCTTGAAGGCATAGTATTCGTCCACCGTTTCGCGGTATCGCTCGGTCTTCTTCTCGTCCACGCTGTACACGGCCAGTTCGTACTTGGCCCTCAATATCAGGATGGAGAGCTCCTCGCGCAGGTTGGTGTAGGGATAGTCCTTCAAGGCATTCTGTGCCGTGATGACGCACGACAGATAGTTGTTGCCCCGATAGTTGCCCAGATTGTAATAGAGCCGTGCGGACATGTATTCCTTCATCACCAGCTTGTCCTGCAAGGCAAAGACCATGTTCTGTGCCTCCTCCTTCTTGGCGCTGTTGGGGAAGTACTCCAGGAAGAGCTGCAGCTGCTGGATGGCATTGTAGGTACCCGACTGATCCAGACGGGGTTCGGGCGTGTCCAGATAGAGTGCCTTTCCGGCATGGAAGCGGGCCAGCTCGGTGAAGGTGCCGCGTGGATATACGTTGTAATATTGGATGAACGTCTGTGAGGCGGTCTGATAATCCTTCTGGTTGTAGTAGCACATACCCAGCATATAGAGGGACTCCTCTGCCTTGTCGGTGCCTTTCAGGATGGCTATCAGTTCGTTCAGCAATACGCTTGCCCGGGTGTACTGGCCGTTGGCGAAGTAGTTCTTCGCCGCCTCGTACTTATACTCATAATCTGTACTTTTCAGCAGCTTGTTGTATTCACCACACGAGGTGAGCAACAGGGCGGCCAGCAGGGATATAAGGATGTTCTTCTTCATTACTTCTACTCAAATAATGTGCAAAGATAGGGCTTCATGCCGAATAATACAAAGATACGAGCCTTAATTTTTCAAAAAGCAGACAAACAGGGCGTTTTCGCGGACAAATGCCCTTATCTGCTTGTATATATCAAAGTTTTTGCCGAATATTGCGTCAGTAAAGTGCATTAACAGGAACAGACAATGAATAAGTTTGAGTTGATATCCCCCTACCAGCCTACCGGTGACCAGCCGGAAGCCATCGCACAGCTTATCGAAGGGGTGCGTCAGGGTATGCCTGCACAGACGTTGCTGGGAGTGACGGGGTCGGGCAAGACCTTCACCATAGCCAACGTGGTGGCTGCCGTCAACAAACCTACGCTCATACTGAGTCACAACAAGACGCTGGCTGCCCAGCTCTACACGGAGTTCAAGGGGTTCTTCCCACACAATGCCGTTGAGTACTATGTCTCCTACTACGACTATTACCAGCCGGAGGCCTACCTACCCTCCTCTGATACGTATATAGAGAAGGACCTCTCTATCAACGACGAGATTGACAAGCTGCGCCTGGCTGCCACTTCGTCCCTCCTGTCTGGGCGCAAGGATGTGGTGGTGGTCTCCTCCGTCTCCTGCATCTATGGTATGGGCAACCCGGCTGACTTCTACGAGAATGTCATCGAGGTGACACGGGGCAAGACGTACAGCCGCAACGTCTTTTTGCGCAACCTGGTGGATAGCCTCTACATACGCAACGATATGGAGCTGAACCGGGGCAACTTCCGCGTCAAGGGAGATACGGTAGACATCTATCTGGCCTACGATGACAACCTGTTGCGCATCACCTTTTGGGATGACGAGATAGACGGCATCGAGGAGGTGGACCCTGTCAGCGGAGTTACCCTCGCTACCTTTGATGACTACAAGATATATCCGGCCAACCTCTTCATGACCACGAAGGAGACGACCCTGCGTGCCATTCACGCCATAGAGGACGACCTGCACAAGCAGGTGGCTTGGTTTGAGGAACAAGGAAGGATGCTGGAGGCCAAACGCCTGCAGGAACGGGTGACGTACGACATGGAAATGCTGCGCGAATTGGGTCATTGCTCGGGCATAGAGAACTATTCGCGCTATTTTGACGGTCGTGAGGCCGGTACACGCCCCTATTGCCTGCTCGATTTCTTCCCCGACGATTTCCTTATCGTCATTGACGAGAGCCATGTCAGTGTCCCCCAGATACGTGCCATGTATGGAGGCGACCGTGCCCGTAAGGTCAATCTGGTGGAGTACGGCTTCCGCCTGCCGGCAGCCATGGACAACCGTCCGTTGAAGTTCGAGGAGTTCGAGGCCATGGCCAAGCAGGCCATCTACGTCAGTGCCACGCCGGCCGACTACGAACTGATGAAGTCGGAAGGGGTGGTGGTGGAACAGGTGATACGCCCCACCGGTCTGCTGGATCCCGTCATCGAGGTACGTCCCAGCCACAACCAGATAGATGACCTGATGGAGGAGATACAGCAGCGCATCGAGCAGAACGAGCGTACGCTTGTCACCACGTTGACCAAGCGTATGGCCGAGGAGCTGACGGAGTATCTGCTGAACAACGGTGTGAACTGCAACTACATCCACAGCGATGTGGAGACCTTTGAGCGGGTACGCATCATGAATGCGCTGCGCGAGGGAGAATACGATGTGCTGGTAGGTGTCAACCTGTTGCGCGAGGGACTGGACCTGCCCGAAGTGTCGTTGGTGGCCATACTCGATGCGGATAAGGAGGGATTCCTCCGCTCGCATCGCTCGTTGACGCAGACTGCCGGCCGTGCTGCCCGCAACGTCAATGGAAAGGTCATCATGTATGCCGACCGTGTGACAGATAGTATGCAGATGACCATCGACGAGACCAACCGCCGACGCGAGAAGCAGCTGAAGTACAACGAAGAGCACGGCATCACACCCCAGCAGATTCGGAAGGATATCGCTGCCAACCCCTTCCCCACTGAAGAGACGGCTGCAACCAAGCCGGCAGCCGCTGCCGCTGCGCCACGTCCGTACGTCGAGCAACAGGCACTTGCTGCAACGGCAGCCGATCCGATTGTCAGATACATGAGCCGCGAGCAGCTGCAGAAGAGCATCGATCGGACCCGTAAACTGATGCAGGAGGCTGCCAAGCGGTTAGACTTTATCGAGGCTGCCCAATATCGCGACGAGGTTCTGAAGATGGAGGAACTGTTGCAAGAAAAGTAAGTAGAACATCACTATAAATCATTCATTAATATGGCAAACGAACCATTGCTCAACGAGCACAACAAACAGGAATTTCCACCCATGCACACGTGTGAACACATAGTCAATCAGACCATGATTCGTCTGTTTGACTGCGGCCGCTCTGTATCGGCCCACATCGAACGTAAAAAGAGCAAGCTGGACTACCGCTTGTCGGCCTGCCCCTCGGACGAGGAGGTGAAGCGGATTGAAGAGGCCGTCAACGAATTGATAGCCAGCCATCTGCCTGTGACGACCGAATACATTACGCAAGACGAGGCCAAAGGTCGCTTCGATATGGAACGCTTGCCCGACAATGCCTCTGAAACCGTACGGGTGGTGAAGGTGGGCGACTACGATGAGTGCCTATGTATAGGCACCCATGTAGCCAATACCGCTGAAATAGGTACGTTCCGCATCATCAGTCACGATTGGGACGAAGCTGACCATCGTCTGCGTATCCGCTTCAAGTTGGTGTGAGCCTGGCCGTGGCTTACTCGACGCGACTCACCGAGAAGTAGTGGTCACGCAGGGGTTTCGCCAACGGATTGCCTGTTAGCTTGAGTTCCTGCTGCAGCCGGATGTCCTGCGACGAGGCCCCTACCTTCAGTGTGAAGCGACCCGGCGCCACGTTCCATTGGCGGGCCTCCTTGTGGCTGTAGTAGCCCAGTTGCTCGGTGTATACCTGGATGGAGATACGCTTCGTCTCGCCCGCCCGGAGTGATACGCGGGCAAACCCCTGCAGCTGTATGGGACGGATAGGTTGTGACTCGTCGGTGGGCGACAGGTAGAGTTGGGCTATCTCGTCGGCATCCCGCTGGCCGGTATTGGTCACGTCAAACGAGAGTGTGAAGCTATCGTCGGTAGTACGGACCTCATCGGGCATCTGCAAGTTGTCGTAACGGAAGGTGGTGTAGCTCAAGCCGTAGCCAAAAGGCCATGCTATCCGGCTGTCCTGACGGACGGAGGTGTTGTAGCAGATGGGTTCATAGAGCTCCACATTGGGGTAGCTGACACTGAGCTTGGCCGATGGAGAGACATTGCCATAGAGGATGTCGGCTACCGCATTTCCACCCTCTTCGCCCGGATACCATGCCTGGATGACGGCTGCACAGCGGTGGGCTATCCGCGAGATGACTTGTGCGCGACCACCGAAGAGGATGAGTATCACCGGCTTGCCGGTAGCCAGCAGCTCTTCTACATACGGCTCCTGCATACCTGGCAGACGGAGTCCCTGACGGTCGCGGTTCTCACCGCAGAGCATCACATTCTCGCCCATGGCGGCAATGATCACATCCGCTTCGCGGGCCATCCGCAAAGCCTCCTCCCGATTGGCCTGTTCACCAGAGTCTACTTTCCGATGCAGCAGCCTATATTCCCAGGCCCGCTGGTCGCCCCCTTCGGTGTAGCGGGTCTCTATCTCTTCCGTCCAATCGCATCCGCGTGAATAGCTGACCTCCATAGCTGCCGGCCGGCGGTTGCGCAGTCCCTCCAACAGACCTACCACATGCGGATGGTCCAAGTCGCCGTCGTTCATCTTCCAGAAATAGGTCATGGCGGGGAAACTGTAGTCGCCGCACATGGCCCACATGGAGTTGGCATTGGGGCCGGTGACAAAGAGTCGCTTCTGTCCGTTGAGGGGCAGCAGGCCGTTGTTCTCCAGCAGCACTACCGACTGGGTGGCCAGTGTATAGGCCGTCTGCCGTTCCTCGGGGCTGTCTAATGTAATCGGCTCTTCGCTATAGAGGGACACATCGGCATCGAACAGCCCTGCACGGAACTTGTATCGCAGCACATCCTTCACGGCACGTTCGAAGGCTTCGGGCTTCACCAGTCCGCGGTCAAGTGCCTCCTGCAGATATTGGTAGTTGGCACCGTGGGGAAAGTCAACATCGTTGCCTGCCTGGATGGCAGCTGCGGCCTTCTCTATCGGCGACTCCAGGCCGGGAATCTGGTCGATGGCGGTATAGTCGCTCACCACCATTCCGTCAAAGCCCAGGTAACCACGCAGGATGTCAGTCAGAATCCAGTGGTTGGCCACACAGTTGGTATCCCTCACGGCATGGTAGCCAGGCATCAGTGCCTTGCAGTCGGCCAGTCGTATCATGGTTTCGTGAGGAAGCAGAATCTCCTCCATCAGCTCCTTCTCGTCGGCATCGCCACCTCCACCGTAGCCCAGGTAGTGCTTGGAGCAGGCACCTACCCCCCTCTTCAGGTCACCCTGCTGCAGACCCCGCACAAAGGCTGTACCCAACACAGCCGATAGATACCCGTCCTCTCCGTACGACTCTTCCAGCCGGTTGAAGCTGGGATTCCTTACTACGTCTACCATAGGCGAGAGTGACAGGATGCCGCCCATCTTGCGTAGGTTGGATGCGGTCTGACGGGTCTTGACCTCTGCCAGTTCGGGATTGAATGAGCAGGCCTGCCCTATCTGTTGCGGATAGATGGTGGCATCCTTGGTGTTGATGCCAGAGAGTACCTCTTCGTGGAAGAGGGCTGGTATGCCATTGGGCGTATGGTGGATGAGCCACTGCTGCACGGCAGCTACGCGGTCGCGCAGCACATTGGCATCCATCGGAGCCTGACTGGCATACTGAGAGAAGTGACCGATGCCGTATGGTATCCGTTCACGGCATCGGGTGGTGTCCAGTTCTCCCTGTTCGTCGAAGAGGGCATCCATATAGGTACTTCGTAACTGGGCTATTCGCTCCTCCTGTGACATCTTGTCATAGAGCGCATCTACTTGCTGGTCGATAGTCATCTGTCTGTTGCAATTGGTGAATACAAGGGTCAAACAAAGTAGCAATACGGTTTGTCGGTGTCTTTTTTTCATATTTTCGTGTAATTGGATTCTATGTTTATTTAGCTACGGTACATACGCTCCTTCATCTCCTTGATGTGGTCAGAGGTGATGTATTCGTCGTATTCCATCATCTTGTCAATGATGCCGTTAGGGGTCAGTTCGATGATGCGGTTGGCTACCGTCTCGATGAACTCGTGGTCGTGCGATGCAAAGAGGATGTTTCCCTTGTAGGTCTTCAGGTTGTTGTTGAAGGCCTGGATGGACTCCAAATCCAGGTGATTGGTGGGTGTGTCCAGTATCAGGCAGTTGGCATTGCGCAGCTGCATACGGGCAATCATGCAACGCATCTTCTCGCCGCCGGAGAGTACGCTGGCTTTCTTCAGTACCTCTTCGCCCGAGAACAGCATTCGTCCCAGGAATCCCTTCATATACACCTCGTTGCCTTCGCCGAACTGGCTGAGCCAATCCACCAGATTGAGGTCGGTATCAAAGAAGGCGGTGTTGTCCAACGGCAGGTATGCTGTGGTGATGGTGACACCCCAGTTGTAGTGTCCTGCATCGGGCTGCATATGGCCGTTGATTATCTCAAAGAGGGCAGTCATGGCACGCGGGTCGTGCGAAAGGAAGACAATCTTGTCACCCTTCTCCACGTTGAAGTTGACATCACGGAAGAGTACGGTGCCGTCGTCCAGCGTTTTGGAGAGTCCTGATACCTCCAATATCTGGTTGCCCGGCTCGCGTTCAGGGGTAAAGATGATGCCTGGATACTTGCGCGACGAAGGTTTGATCTCCTCGATGTTGAGCTTTTCCAGCATCTTCTTGCGGCTGGTGGTCTGTTTGCTCTTGGCCACATTGGCACTGAAGCGGCGGATGAACTCCTCCAGTTCCTTTTTCTTCTCCTCGGCCTTGGCTTTCTGGTTCTGCTGCTGGCGCAGAGCCAATTGGCTGGACTCGTACCAGAAGCTGTAGTTGCCGGCAAAGAGATTGATTTTGCCATAGTCGATGTCTACCGTGTGTGTACATACCGAATCCAAGAAGTGGCGGTCGTGACTTACCACCAGTACGGTGTGGTCGAAGTTGGAGAGGTACTCCTCTAGCCAAGTCACGGTGTCCATATCCAAGTCGTTGGTCGGCTCGTCCAGCAGCAGGTTGTCCGGATTGCCGAAGAGGGCCTGTGCCAGCATCACACGCACCTTCTCCTTGTTGTTCAGCTCACTCATCAGCAGATAGTGTTTCTCTTCACTGATGCCCAGTCCGCTCAGCAAGGCTGCCGCATCGCTTTCGGCATTCCATCCGTCCAGCTCGGCAAACTTCTCTTCCAGCTCAGATACCTTCAGGCCATCTTCGTCGGTAAAGTCGGCTTTTGCGTAGAGGGCATCACGCTGGTTCATGATGTCCCACAGTACGGTGTGTCCCATCAGCACCGTATTCATCACGGTGTAGGCATCCCACTTGAAGTGGTCCTGACTCAGCACGGAGAGACGCTCGCCCGGTCCCAATGTGATGGAGCCGGTATTAGGTTCCAGTTCACCGGAGATGGTGCGCAGAAAGGTAGACTTACCGGCACCGTTGGCACCGATGATGCCGTAGCAGTTGCCGCTGGTGAACTTCAGATTTACTTCATTAAACAATACTCTCTTCCCGAATTGCACGGAAACATTAGATACTGTAATCATTTAATTATACTTAATTATAAATTGTGAATTATACGTTACAAATCGAATTCGTCACATAGCAGTCCATTACCGCTTTACCAAGCCTATCTTTACATTCAGCTTGAAGTACCAGGTACCGTTCTCGCGTTCCAGAAAGCCATATTTGTCTTTCTCCAGCGAGCCTTTTTCCAGCCGGCTGTTCCGAAAGAGAAATTCGGCAAAGGTGCGGCGGTCAGACTGGTGGTAGCAGTGTACGTCACCGTTGCCATCGGTCAGGAAGATACCCTCCACGGCCGAGTCGGTTCCGTTGTATATCTTGGCGGGACGCATACCCAAAGCCAATGCCAGCAGAAACTGCTTCATCTTGTACTCATAGAAGCCGTGCTTGGCAATCAGCTTGTCCTTGATTTTCAACGGATTGATTTCTCTGATGCGTTCCGTCAGCTCACAGATGCGGCTGATACCTTCCAGATGCATCAGGCGCACCATCTCGGCCAGCATACGGGGAAAGTGCAGGTCTATCATCAGGAGGTTGCAGCGAAACACACGGTCGGCCACATCGGCATATTTCAGTACTCCGCCCAGCCGCTCAATCATCAGCATCCGTTCGGTCACCTCAGTAGGTGATTCGGGCAAGGCATTGATTTTGTTGACGGTAGGTACGGCAAACTTCACTCCGCTCTGTTCCAACTTCAGGTTGGCTGTACGTCCACCGTCAAGCAGCGGATTCATGGGAGCAAGCCTACAGCGTACATTGAAGCCCGACAGAGGGGCATCAACGTGCCAAAAGGCTACCGAGAAGTCTGTACGGTCATCTGTCTTGGCCTCCAGGTCGTAGATGCCGGCTTCATCCAGAAAGGCTTCCAAGGCATCCGGTACCTCCACGTCGTTGCCAGGTGCCCCTTTCAGGAGAGATAGGATGAGGCAGGCTGCTTCATCGAAGTCGGTACGCAGCAGGCTGCGCTCCTCTTTATCGGCAGCGGGTACAAACCGTTTTCCCTTGTCCACTTCGCCGCCAACCATCCGTATCTGTTCGGATTCAATGTAGTAGCGGCGTGTGCCATCGTGCTCCTCGCGTTGTATCAGAGCGATGGGCATCCGTCTGGCTTCATTCATGCCGGCATCAGGTGTACCCATGCAGACGGATCCGTCGGCCAGCAGGCGAAAGAATGTATAGAGTTCGCCCAGCTCACGTTTGGTTGCATTGAACATATCGTATAGAGTTTATTGAGTATTTATTCTCATGTGATTGATAGCATGTACTTGGTACGTGCGACCTTAAAGGTCAGCAAATCGCAGTGTCTCTACTTTCTCCAGCCGGCTACGCAGGCGGGGCATCAGTGAACGGCGGATACGCAGTGTCATGCTGCAATCCATATCGTAGTCCTGTGCCACAATTTCGGGTCCTTCCTCCTTCACAATACGCATCACATCGTTCATAAAGGGATACTCGAAGAGAAAGTCTACCGTTTCATCCATCGTCTTTTCTATCACCTGTGCCGCTGCCAACGCTTCGGCTGCAGCCGTCTTATAGGCTACAATCAGTCCGCTGGGCATATCGCCAAGTGCATAGTATGATGATGGC
>SAMEA3663297__coassemble_1073_pt1 | contig 10972 bp, 10 predicted proteins | sample SAMEA3663297__metabat2_low_PE_003 | metagenome-assembled genome bin SAMEA3663297 (sample SAMEA3663297) | pig gut metagenome | biome: pig gut; feature: pig-associated habitat; material: faeces | place: China | collected 2013
GATGCCTGCACGCTGCCGGCCGGACTGACCCGCCAAAGCAGCTTCCTGACACACGAAGTGTTCAACAAGTATCATACGGAGACAGAGATGATGCGCTACATCAAGCGACTGGACCGCAAAGACATCTCACTGACCCACTCCATGATTTCACTGGGTTCGTGTACCATGAAGCTGAACGCCGCCGCCGAGATGCTGCCGCTGAGCCGTCCTGAATTCATGAACCTGCACCCGCTGGTACCCGAAGATCAGGCCGAAGGCTACCGCGAACTGATAGCCAACCTCTGCGACGAGCTGAAGGTGATTACCGGATTTGCCGGCGTATGCCTGCAACCCAATTCGGGAGCCGCCGGTGAATATACCGGTCTGCGCACCATCCGCACCTATCTGGAGAGCATCGGTCAGGGACACCGCAACAAGATACTGATTCCGGCATCGGCCCACGGCACCAACCCCGCATCGGCCATCCAAGCCGGCTTCACCACCGTGACCTGCGCCTGCGACGACCACGGCAACGTAGACATGGACGACCTGCGTGCCAAAGCCGAGGCCAACAAGGACGATCTGGCTGCCCTGATGATTACCTATCCATCGACACACGGTATCTTCGAGACCGAGATTGTAGAGATCTGCCGCATCATCCACGCCTGCGGTGCACAGGTCTACATGGACGGTGCCAACATGAATGCCCAGGTAGGTCTGACCAATCCGGGCTTCATCGGTGCCGACGTATGCCACCTGAACCTGCACAAGACCTTCGCTTCGCCCCACGGCGGCGGCGGCCCCGGTGTAGGCCCCATCTGCGTAGCTCCACACTTGGTACCCTTCCTGCCGGGCCACGCCCTCTTCGGCAACTCCACCAACGAAGTGGCAGCCGCTCCCTTCGGTAGTGCCGGCATCCTGCCCATCACCTACGGCTACATCCGCATGATGGGAACAGAGGGTCTGACACGCGCCACCAAGATTGCCATCCTGAACGCCAACTATCTGGCCGCCTGCCTGAAGGACACATACGGTGTTGTGTACCGCGGTGCCAACGGATTCGTAGGTCACGAAATGATTCTGGAGTGCCGTACGCTGCACGAAGAGACGGGCATCAGCGAGAACGATATCGCCAAGCGTCTGATGGACTACGGTTATCATGCTCCTACCCTCTCCTTCCCTGTACACGGCACGCTGATGATAGAGCCGACAGAGAGCGAGAGTCTGGCCGAACTGGACAACTTCGTAGAGGTGATGCTCACCATCTACAACGAGATTCAGGAGGTCAAAGAGGGCAAAGCCGACAAGGCAGACAACGTGCTGGTGAACGCTCCGCATCCCGAATACGAGGTAGTAAGCGACAAGTGGGAACACTCCTACAGCCGCGAAAAGGCCGCCTATCCGATAGAGAGCGTACGCGACAACAAGTTCTGGGTCAACGTAGCCCGTGTAGACAATACATTGGGCGACCGCAAGCTGTTGCCAACCTGCTACGGCTGCTTTGACTGATACGTATCTATTAATAAGTTAACCGAAGCCGGAGGAAACGACGGTTTCGGTTAACTACAACCAAACATCATGAACGAAACCATCCAACATCTGCTGTCACGCCGCAGTATAAAGAGGTACACCGATCAAGCCGTACCGCAAGAAATCATAGAAGAGATTGTCAAAGCCGGCACCTATGCACCGACCGGCATGAATCGCCAGTCGCCCCTCATCCTTGCCGTCACCAACCGGGAGTTGCGCGACAAGCTGAGCCGTATGAACGCATCCATTCTGGGCTGTCAGGGCGATCCGTTCTATGGTGCGCCCGTGGTACTGGTCGTATTGGCCCGCAAGGATGTCAACACCCGTGTGTACGACGGTTCGCTGGTCATGGGCAACCTCATGACCGCCGCCCACAGCCTGGGCATCGCCTCGTGCTGGATTCACCGGGCCAAAGAGGAGTTTGAGAGCGAAGAGGGTAAACAGCTGCTCCGCGACCTCGGCATCGAAGGGGAGTACGAAGGCATCGGTCACTGCATCCTGGGCTATGCCGACGGAGAGCCGAAGCCCCAATCTCCGCGAAAAGAGAATTACGTCATCTGGGTACACTAATCGGAAAGCAGAATATGAAAGAGATTATCCAATTCCTCCGGCAATTGCAGTGCAACAACAACCGGGAATGGTTCAATGCCCACAAGGCCGACTACCTCCGTCTGCAAGCACGTTTCAACAGCTTTACCGAACAGCTGATTCAGGAAATCGCACTGTTCGACCCTTCGGTGGCCGGACTGACTGTGAAGGATTGCACCTACCGCATCTACCGCGACGTCCGTTTCTCTGAAGACAAAAGTCCGTACAAGACCCACATGGGAGCCTTCATCTGCCCTGGCGGCAAGAAGTCAGGCTACTCCGGCTACTACTTCCACGTCAGTACCGGGGGTGATTCCTATCCGGACGGCCACATGCTGGCTGTAGGCGACTATTGCTTCACCCCGGAGTCATTGCGCATCCTGCGCGAGGACATCGTCAACGGAGAGGGCGACTTTGAGCGCACGCTGCAGCAGGCGGAGTCGGGCTTTGTACTGGATCGGGACGGAGCCTTGAAGCGCAACCCAAAAGGTTTTGCGGCCGATGCTCCCTACGCCGAATACATCCGGCTGAAGACCTTCTGTCTGTGCCGCAGTCTGAGCGATGATTTCGTCTCTCAAGAAGGACTCGTGCAGCGCACGGCGCAGCTGTTCCAAAGCACCAAACCCTTTTTGGATTATATCAACCGAGGGATTGCCTTTGCCAAGGGAGAATACCAAAACTGACATTCTCCATCCAAAACAGAATCTATTCACACTAAACGTTTATCACCATGAACAAATTACGTTTCTATAGTCACATGTTCCTCTGCTGGACATTGCTGACGATGGCCACCACCCTGGCTGCACAGAGCACATTGCAACAGAAGCTGCAGGGCGTAGCTGCCATTACCGAAATCAAACCGTTGCAGAGCACCGAATTCACCGAAAAATATCTGACACGCTTCACCCAACCGCTGGACCACAAGCACCCCGAAAAGGGCAGTTTCAGCCAACGGGTCATCATCTCACATGTAGGTTTCGACCGCCCCACCGTACTGGTGACAGAAGGATACGGTGCCGCCTACGCCCTGAATGCCAAGTATCGCGAAGAGATTTCCAAGCTGTTCGATGCCAACATGGTATTTGTAGAGTACCGCTACTTCCTGGAATCGACCCCTACTCCCAAAGACTGGCAGTACCTGACGGCAGAGAACAGTGCAGACGACCTTCATGCCATCCGCGAGGCGTTGCGCAGCCTCTACCCCGGCAAGTGGATAGCCACCGGCATCAGCAAGGGCGGACAGACCACCATGCTGTACCGCACATTCTATCCCGATGATGTAGACATCTCCGTGCCCTACGTGGCTCCCCTGTGCTACGGCGTGGAAGATGGCCGTCACGAACCTTTCATCCGTCACATCTCCACACCGGCAGACCGGCAGAAGATAGAAGAGTTCCAGCTGGAGGTGCTGAAGCGCAAGGCCACCTTGCTGCCCCGATTTGAAAAGTACTGCAATGAGAAGGGATATCGGTTCAATGCCCCGATTGAAGAGATTCTGGATTTCTGCGTGTTGGAGTATTCGTTTGCCTTATGGCAGTGGGGCACTCCCCTTACCACCATTCCGGCATCCACAGCTGACGATGACGCCATCTTTGCCCACCTGCTGGACATCAGCGAGCCCAGTTACTTTGCCAATGGCAGTTCCGAAGAGTCATTCTTCGTACAGGCCGCCCGCGAGTTGGGCTACTACGGCTACGATACCCGTCCGTTCAAGCAGTATCTCTCCATCACCTCTGCCAAAGGGTATCTGGAGCGTCTGATGCTCCCCGCCGAACTGAAGGGAATGCCTTTCGACAAGACACTGGGACGCAAGATAACCAAATATCTGAAGAAGAACGACCCGAAGATGATTTTCATCTATGGTGAGAACGACCCCTGGACAGCAGCCGGCGTCACCTGGCTGAAGGGCAAACAGAACACGCACGTCTTCATCCAGCCCGGAGGCAGCCACCGCGCACGCATTCATACCATGCCGGAGGCTACCCAAGAGAAGATAAAGAGCCTCATCCGCCAGTGGCTGGACGAATAAGCCCACCGATATCAATCCTCTATAATCTCTGCATCCTCAATGTCGCCTATCGACGTTGGGGATGCAACGTTTTCTGCCCCCTGCTTCGGACGCAGGCGCATGAACTTAAACCAGTTGAGCAACTCAATCAGCGCATAAAGCAGCGAGCTGATACCCAGTATCAGGAACGTGGTACGCTGCACACCCATCGGATTGAACAAGGCCACCAACCCAGCCACCAATATCAATACCGGCAGCAGATAGAAGCCCCATGGAACCACCGTCCAACGACGGGCTGCCATCAGTGAAGCGATTTGCTGTATGCCACCCATCAGCAGGATAAAGCCCAATACGAAAGTCAGCAAGTTGGCAAAAAATCCCGGCATGATAACCAGCCACAAGCCAAACAGCAGACTGCCGACTCCCTCTACGGGGAAACGGCAGCGCACGGCGGCATCCTGCGTAAAGTAGGCTATCAAGCCTATCAATGAAGGCACCATGAAAACCACTCCGATGGTGATGACTAGATAGTTGCCGGCCTGTTCGGGAAACATGACCAACAACAGACCCATGACCAGAGCACATACGGCTCGCAAAAATGAATAACTGATTCCTTTCATAATACTTCTTGTTTCTTGCGAAGATACATCATTTCCCGAACATTTCCATAGATATGCCCGTAAATATTCAACAAAGCATCTACAAAATTGTTCATAATAGCAAAAAAAAGTCGGCATTATTTTGCTAATAAAAACAAACTGTCTATATTTGTCCCGATAAAACAAAAAAAAGACAATGAAAGCAATGATTAAGAATACATATTGGTGGTGGCGCCCGTTACAACTCCGACAGTCGTAAGGGAGCAGCGCTCGTATGTACCTATATCAAATAAAGATGGAACCAGAAAGCCCTGCCGCACCTGCGGCAGGGCTTTCTGGTTTTTTGGTGCCCCAACGGACACCGGCCACTGAAAGCAAATAGAAATAGAAAGAACCATAATACAATAATAAAATGAGTTACTTAGTTGACAAAGAAGGATATTACGGAGAATTCGGCGGGGCTTACATCCCCGAGATACTGCACAAATGTGTGGAAGAGTTGCAGGACAACTATCTGAAGGTGCTACAAAGCGAGTCGTTCCAACAAGAGTTCGACCAGTTGCTGCGGGACTATGTGGGACGCCCCTCGCCCCTCTACCTGGCCCATCGGCTCTCTGAGAAGTATGGTTGCCGCATCTACCTGAAGCGGGAAGACCTGAACCATACCGGAGCACACAAAATCAACAACACCATCGGCCAGATTCTGCTGGCACGCCGCATGGGCAAGCAACGCATCATTGCCGAGACCGGTGCCGGACAGCACGGCGTGGCTACGGCTACCGTCTGTGCGCTGATGGGCATGGAGTGTGTGGTGTACATGGGCAAGACAGACGTGGAACGCCAGCACATCAACGTGGAGAAGATGAAGATGCTGGGAGCCACCGTAGTACCTGTAACCAGCGGCAACATGACCCTGAAGGACGCTACCAACGAGGCCATCCGCGACTGGTGCTGCCATCCGGCCGATACCTACTACATCATCGGCTCTACCGTAGGGCCGCATCCCTATCCCGACATGGTGGCCCGCCTGCAATCGGTCATCGGCCAGGAGATTAAAAAGCAGTTGCTGGAAAAGGAGGGACGCGACACCCCCGACTACCTGATAGCCTGCGTAGGCGGAGGCAGCAATGCCGCCGGCACCATCTATCACTATGTGGACAATCCCAACGTGCAGATTGTACTGGCCGAAGCCGGCGGCAAAGGCATTGACACAGGCATGACAGCCGCCACCATCGCCCTGGGCAAGATGGGCATCATCCACGGTGCCCGCACCTACGTGATACAGAACGAGGACGGACAGATAGAAGAGCCCTACTCCATTTCGGCCGGACTGGACTATCCGGGCATCGGACCGTTTCACGCCCATCTGGCCAAGCAGAAGCGGGCCATGGTGCTGGCCGTGAACGACGACGAAGCCATCCGTGCAGCCTACGAACTGACCCGTCTGGAGGGCATTATCCCTGCGCTGGAGAGTGCCCATGCACTGGGTGCACTGGGCAAGATAGCCTTCAAACCCACAGACGTGGTGGTACTCACCGTATCCGGACGCGGTGACAAGGACATAGAGACCTATTTAAAGAATTATGAACTATAAATTGTGAATTATGAAAACATACCGTTATCATACCGTCAGCCGCACCGTGCTGGGTGACCTGCATACCCCCGTCAGCTGCTATCTGAAAGTGCGCGACCTCTTTCCACAAAGTGCCTTGATGGAGAGCTCGGACTACCACGGCAGCGAGAACAACCGCTCCTTCATCGGGCTGTGCCCCGTAGCCAGCATCGGCATAGAGCACGGCACAGCCGTGATGCGCCTGCCCGACGAAAGCCGCGAGGAACACCCGCTGCAACCCGACTACCGGGTAGAGGATGCACTGAACGACTTCATCCACCGCTTCCAGGTAAGCGGTGAATACAGCCGCTACTGCGGACTGTACGGATACACCTCGTTCAATGCCGTGCGCTACTTCGAGGAGATTCCCGTGAAGGACAGCCGCGAAAGCCGAAACGATGCGCCCGACATGCTCTACATCCTCTACAGATACCTGATTGTATTCAACGACTTCAAGAACGAGATGCTGCTGCTGGAGATGGTGCCCGAGGGCGAGGAGAGCACATTGGATACTATACAGCAGGCCATACACCGCACCGCCTGCCCGCTCTACGACTTTCATGCCGTAGGTGAAACCACATCGTCCCTGACCGACGAGCAGCACAAGGCCAACATCCGGCAGGGCATCGCCCACTGCCTGCGTGGGGATGTATTTCAGATTGTGCTGTCGCGCCGCTTCGAGCAACGCTATACGGGCGACGATTTCAAGCTGTATCGCGCCCTGCGCAGCATCAACCCCTCGCCCTATCTGTTCTACTTCGACTTCGGAGGCTTCCGCATCTTCGGCTCCTCACCCGAGACCCATTGCCGCATCGAGAGCCGACAGGCCTACATCGACCCTATAGCGGGTACCACCCGACGCACCGGTGATGCCAAGCAAGATGCCATCAACGCGCAATACCTGCACGACGACCCGAAGGAGAACGCCGAGCACGTGATGCTGGTGGACCTGGCACGCAACGACCTGTCGCGCAACTGCCACCACGTACACCTGGACTTCTACAAACAGATGCAGTTCTACAGCCACGTCATCCATCTGGTGAGCCGTGTAGGCGGTACACTGAATGACGATGCCGACCCCATCAAGACCTTCATTGACACCTTCCCGGCCGGCACGCTGAGCGGTGCACCGAAGGTGCGTGCCATGCAACTCATCAGCGAGCTGGAACCTCACAACCGGGGTGCCTACGGCGGCTGCATCGGTTTCATCGGGCTGAACGGATCGCTAAACCAAGCCATCACCATCCGCACCTTTGTAAGCCGCAACGGGGTGTTGTGGTTCCAAGCCGGAGGCGGCATCGTGGCCCAGAGCAACGAGGAGTACGAACTGCAAGAGGTCAACAACAAGCTGGGCGCACTGAAAAAAGCCATCGCCGAAGCCGAACGGATGTAAACACTGAGTAGCCACATAACGATATATACATATATGAAAACTGTAATCATAGACAACTACGATTCGTTCACCTACAACCTGGCCCATCTGGTGAAGGAGACAGGGGCTGAGGTAACGGTGATACGCAACGACCGCTTCCGGATAGAGGAGCTGGACGTGTTTGACAAGATAATCCTTTCGCCCGGCCCCGGCATACCCCGGGAGGCAGGCCTGCTGACGGACGTCATCCGCCACTATGCAGGACGTAAACCCATGCTGGGCGTCTGTCTGGGCCATCAGGCCATCGGAGAGGTGTTTGGAGGCCGGCTGACCAATCTGAGCGACGTGTTTCACGGCATACAGACACCCGTCTGGCTACGGGCGGACGAGCCCGACTACATCTTCGACGGACTGCCCGAGAAGATAGCGGCCGGACGGTACCACTCCTGGGTGGTAGATACCGATCAGTTTCCTGCAGAGCTGGCCATCACCGCCACTAGTCCCGAAGGACAGATTATGGCTCTGCGCCACCGCCGGTACGATATCCACGGCATCCAGTTCCATCCCGAATCGGTACTGACCCCACAGGGAAAACAGATTATCCAGAACTATATAGAACATTAAAAAACCACTGCATCAATGAAAACCATACTGAACCGTCTCTTTAACCACGAAGAGCTCTCTTCGGAAGAGACCAGACAAATACTGCTCAACATCACCCAAGGGCACTATCCCGACGCACAAATAGCTGCCCTGCTCAGCGTATTCCAGCTGCGCGGCATCACCGTGGACGAACTGCTCGGCTTCCGTCAGGCACTGATGGAAACCCGTGTTCCCATTGACTTCGCTCCGTATCGCCCCATCGACATTGTGGGCACAGGCGGCGACGGCAAGAATACCTTCAACATATCGACCTGCGCCTGCTTCGTCGTGGCCGGTGCCGGCTACAAGGTGGCCAAGCACGGCAACTACGGAGCCACCTCGGTGAGCGGTGCCAGCAACGTGATAGAGCAACACGGCGTGCGCTTCACCAACGATGCCGACCGCCTCCGGCGCTCCATCGAACAGTGCAACATGGCCTATCTCCATGCCCAGCTCTTCAATCCGGCCATGAAGTCGGTAGGCCCTGTCCGCAAGGCACTGGGCGTACGCACCCTCTTCAACCTGCTGGGTCCCTTGGTCAACCCCTGCCGTCCCTCCTATCAGCTGCTGGGTGTGGCCGACCTCAGCCAGATGCGTCTCTATACCAACGTCTTCTACCGGCTCGGCATCGACTTTGCCGTAGTCAACAGCTTAGACGGATATGACGAGATTTCACTTACCAGCGAGTTCAAGGTGATGACCCGCACTGCCGAACACATCTACCGCCCGCAGGAACTGGGATTCGGCATGGCCCGCAGCGAAGAGCTGTATGGCGGACAGAGCAAGGAGGAGGCCGCCCGCATCTTTGACAACGTGCTGAACAACTGTGCCACGCCCGCACAGACCCAGTGCGTGCTGCTGAATGCCGCATTCGCCATCCAGGTGATGGAACCGCAACTGGACATCGAGACCTGCATCGGCAAGGCACGCGAGTCATTAGAAAGCGGCAAGGCACTGGCCACGCTGAAGAAATTCATTGAACTGAACTGCTGATAACCCCGTACACACATGAAAGATATACTCTCTGAAATAGTGGCACACAAACGGACGGAGGTAGAGGCCCAGAAGCAGATTGTCACGCCCGACCAGCTGCAGCATGCAGCCGATGCGCTGCTGCAGGCACCGACGTGCGTTCCCCGCAGCATGAAGCAGGCACTGGCCACCTCGCCCAGCGGCATCATTGCCGAGTTCAAGCGACGCTCTCCCTCCAAAGGATGGATTAAACAAGAAGCTCGGGCTGAAGAGATTCCTGCCGCCTACGAGGCGGCAGGAGCAGCCGCCCTCTCCATCCTGACGGACGAACACTACTTTGGCGGCACACTGCACGATGTCCGCACAACCCGTTCCCGCGTCCAGATACCCATCCTGCGCAAAGAGTTCATCATTGACGAATATCAGTTGCTGCAGGCCCGCATTGTGGGTGCCGATGCCGTGCTGCTGATAGCCGCTTGTCTCACCCCACAGCGGTGTGAGGCCCTCACGGCCTATGCCCATCGGCTGGGACTGGAGGTACTGCTGGAGATACACAGCGAGTCCGAACTGGCCTACCTGTCCGCCGCCCCCGACATGGTGGGTGTCAACAACCGCCATCTGGGCAGCTTTGTCACCGATGTCGAGACCTCCTTCCGTCTGGCCGAAAATCTGCAACGTCAGGTCCGGTCGCTCACACAGCACGCCTCCACCGATATACTGCCGTTGCTGGTATCGGAGAGCGGACTGTCACGCCCCGATACCGTGCTGCAACTGCGGCAGGCAGGCTACCGGGGCTTCCTGATGGGTGAAGCCTTCATGAAGACTCCCCGTCCGGGAGAGACACTACACCAATTCATCCGTTCACTCTCATGAAACCGATAGTCAAAGTCTGTGGCATGACCGATGCCGCCAACATCCGTCAGGTAGAATCGCTGGGTGTGGACCTGCTGGGATTCATCTTCTATCCCCGCTCGCCCCGCTGTGTGTGCAGTCTGCCAGACTACCTGCCCACCCGTGCCCGGCGTGTAGGTGTATTTGTCAACGCCACGCAGGATGAAGTGGTGCAACAAGCCGCCCGTTTCGGTCTGCATTACATCCAGCTGCATGGCCACGAATCGCCCGACTACTGTCGTTCGCTCCACGACTCGTGCGGACTGCCCCTCATCAAGGCTTTCGCCATCTCTGACGTAAGTGACCTGCAGGCCACATCGGCCTACGAGGGCATCTGCCGCTACTTTCTGTTCGACACCAAGTGTCAGGCATACGGAGGCAGCGGCCGGACGTTCAACTGGGAACTGCTGCAGCATTACGAGGGACAGACCTCCTTTCTGCTAAGCGGAGGCATCGGACCCACCAGTGCTCCGGACCTGTGCGACCTGCGTCATCCGCTGTTAGCAGGCATCGACCTGAACAGCCGCTTCGAGACCTCGGCCGGCATCAAAGATGTGGAACGCCTCCGTCTGTTCCTACAGGAACTGGAGCCGTTCCGCCATACTGAGACCGAACAACGTGTAGAGTTGACACATAAAAAACAATTCATCACACATTCAACCAATCTGTTAATGTAAAAATAACATTACATATAAACGAAACGATTATGAATAGAATTGACCAACTTTTCCAGGAGAACCCCCACAACCTGCTCTCCATCTACTTCTGCGCCGGATGCC
>SAMEA3663297__coassemble_1076_pt1 | contig 10931 bp, 4 predicted proteins | sample SAMEA3663297__metabat2_low_PE_003 | metagenome-assembled genome bin SAMEA3663297 (sample SAMEA3663297) | pig gut metagenome | biome: pig gut; feature: pig-associated habitat; material: faeces | place: China | collected 2013
TCAACCGACCTTAAAAATAAGGCTCGAAGTAGTCAACCAAAAACGTTAAACTACATATCACTGTCGTACCACCGCAGTGTGTCGAAGGCGTACAATAGGCATGAAACAACTGTTGCATAGACCATGGAACAAAAGTTTCACCTATAGATAACAACTGTTTCATTAGGAGATAACAACTGTTCCATAGTATGTTTTCAGCTGTTCCTTTAAAAGTTGTCGTCATCCAGATGCGACGATTGGAGTTCCCATACACAACTGTCTTGGTGGGTAGAGTTGCGCACAACGATTTGGTTCCTTCCCTCGTTGAGTTGGATTTGACCCCACTGCAGCACGTGTACCTTATCGGGTGTTTGCCATCCATAAGATCGGCCGTTTACTATCAACTCGGCAGGACCACTGCTACTGAAAGCCTCGATGCGGGTCACAGGTTGTATACGTTGGCATGCGCGCTTGCCGACCAGATGAAGAATTTGTTCCCTGTTGTTCCAATTGGCTTTATAGAAATAGAAGGCATCCTTCTTTGTCTTTCGGTCGTATGTAACCAGTCCTTTGTCATTCCGTCCCATGGTAGAGCCTTCACGGCGACCGGCCGAGGAGAAGTCGAACATACACCAGATGAAGTTGCACCAAAGGAACGGGCGCTCCTGTAACTGCCTCCAGTTCTCTACGTGATAGTAGGTCTGCCAGTTTTCAGGATGCCATTGTCCCCAAGGTTGCGGATGATTCAGCGTGTCGCTCTGCTGGTAGATGCACGCTCCGGCACCATATTCACTGATGCCCATCTTGCGATTGGGATGTGCTGCATGTTCACGGTCAACCCAACGTCCCATATCTTCCATTGAGTCGCCGTACCAGCCAAAGTATTTGTTGAAAGCGATGAGGTCGGGCATACCGTTGAAGTCGTCGTCCTGATTGCTGGCTCCCATGGTCAGCCGGCTCGAATCCAGCTGATGGGCCAGTTCATGGAGAGCATTCGTCATCTGTGATGGGCGGTCCAGCCAGCCGGAGTTGATTTCATTGAATAGTCCCCAAAACAGGATGGATGGATGGTTGTAGTTCTGCAGAATCAGTTCGCACAGTTGCTGACGAAGGTTCTCGTCATAAGCCGGATGGTTGACATAGACATTGACAAAAGGGATTTCCACCCAAGCCACCAATCCCCGGCGGTCCATCTGCTGATGCATATACGGAGACTGCGGATAGTGGCAGAGTCGTACGGCATTGCATCCCATTTCTTGAATCAGGTCAAGGTCTTCGTCATGGTCTTCAGGGCGGAAGGCAGAGGCGCGTTCGGCTCTGTCCTGATGGCGGTTGACACCCAATAGCCGATAGGGTCTGCCGTTGAGAAAGAATCCCTTATCAGCATCGGCATGGAAGTATCGCAGTCCGATTTCCACGTCACGCCGGTCTGTTTCCACTCCATTCTGCCGCAACACTACCGCTGCCCGGTACAGATAAGGGTCGTCCACACCGTCCCACAGGTGCGGTGCCATCAGGGTGGCGTGTATCCGTACCCGCCCGTCGGCATCTATCTTCCGGCTTGAAGCATGGCTGACGCATTTGCCGTCCTTGTCGATAAGGCGGAACTCTACTTCACACCCCTCCAAGGATTGACGACGGCTGGAAAGCAGCGCGGTAATATCCAGTTCTGCCCGTTGGCGGGTGACCTGCGTCTGCGTGACAAACACACCCGAGGAGGCGTAGTAGTCGGGGCGGATGCATACATCCTCTGTAACAATTAATTCTACTCCTTGATAGAGGCCACCATAGATGTTGAAGTCGCCACAAACAGGCGCGATGTCAAAGGTCGGGGCATTGTTGACACGGATTACCAGTTCGCTCTCCTTGCTGGGAGTCAGGAAGTCGGTCACTTCAGTCACAAAGGCGGTGTATCCACCCCGATGCTGCATGACGAAACGGTGGTCTATGAACACATCGGCCACGGTTTGTGCGGCAGCTACCCGCAAGAATACACGCCGACCCTTGCAACGTTCGGGAAGTCGAAGGGGGCGGATGTAGGTACAGAGTCCCCTGAAGTAATCGGTATTGCCAAACATGGCATCGGCTGCGTTCCATGTATGGGGCAGTGAAACCTGCAACATGTCAGACGTAGAAGCCTGGAAACCGCGATGGAAGGTCCATCCATGATTTAGTGGGATAAGCTCCATCCCTTGCACTGGCCAACAGACAACACACAGCAGCCAGCAGATAACAGCAGTAATTTTTCTCATGACACAATGTATTTTTGAGGACAAAAATAGGAAAAGAAATCGTAAAATGAGCCAATCCATACAGCTGATGCAACATAAACGAACACATTCTGAAACATAATGGCCGATGAAATGTATCCTAAAAACGCTATCTTTGCATAAAAAGACAATAGAAATGTGTAAGAAGATTTGCATACAAGGTATCCTGTGGATAGCCATACTATCCATGTCTGGAATGGGGTTAGTAACGGCACAGACCCAACGGGCCTTCCGCCACCTGAACATCGTACATGGTTTATCCAGCAACAATGTGAAGGCTTTTCTGCAGGACAGTGAAGGCTTTTTGTGGATAGGCACCGAAAACGGACTGAACCGCTATGACGGTTACCACCTTAAGGCATATTGGGCAGACAGGGATAGCGTGGGAGCCTTGCCCTTCGGTAACGTGTCCCAATTGCAGGAGGACGGAGGAGGAAACCTGTGGATAGGCAATGGCCCCTATTGCCTCTATCTGCGCAAGACCGACAGTTTTGAGGCAGACGTAACAGGTGTATTGCAACGTATGGGTGCAGACATAAATCACAGCAAACTAAAGTTGCATGTGGACAAGAAAAAACGGCTGTGGGTGGTGCAAGATTCCGCAGTGATCTGTATAGACCATCGAACGAAACAGACGAAGCATTACCGTATGGCAAAAGCCATTTCCCTGGAACAGAGTTTGGGATTGAGCGATGATGGCAAGCACCTCTTCATATTGCAGGACAATGTGCTTTGGAAAAGCAATCCGGAATTGGGACAGTGTGAGTACATCGGTGACGAACTGCTTCCTTCACATCCTGCTACAGGCAAGAATGAAGAAGTTTACATAGACAATAGAGGAGGAATGTGGTTGTTCTCGTATTCCGATGACTGTCTGTTCTATCGTAAGAATGCCAAGTCGGGGTGGAGGCTCGTGCAACTGACCTCTGGGAAGGAGGCACGCAGCAATGCCACACGCAGCATCACCGATGACGGCAACGGGCATGTGTGGGTAGCCACCGACCATCAGGGTGTATTTGTGTACGATGTGACCAACGACCGCTGGGAAAACCTGACAAACAGCCCTCTTTCGTCCACCTCAATAGCCTCAAACCGCATCAATGCCGTCTATACTGACTCTCAGGGAGTGATATGGATTGGTCATGCCCAAAAGGGCATTTCGTATAGCCACGAGAGTTTCTACGAGTTTATAGATACCCGCTACCAGGAGTGTAGCAACATTGCCGCGTTGCTGGAAGACCGCGCAGGAAACATCTGGATAGGGACGGACGGAAACGGACTCTATGTAAAGGAACGGAAACGAAATATGAGTTTGCGGAAATTGCCTGTGCCCGATGTCGCCATCATCAGTCTGACTGAGGATTCGAGGGGGCGCATTTGGGCAGGAAGCTATCAGAATGGACTCTTTTGCATTGAAGACTCGCACGTAACCCATCTGACCACAACCAACAGCACGTTGCCCTTCGACCACATCTGGAAGCTGGTGACCGACCGCTTCGGACATCTCTGGATAGGATGTGTGCTGCACGGACTGGTCTGCATAGATCCGGAAAGCGGAAGTATGCACAAACTGGCTCTGCCCGACGGATACAACATCCAGGTGATGGACATGAGCTATGACGGCGGTGACAAACTCTACATCGGAACCACCTATGGCATCTGCATTGCAGACATCGTCACCCAACGCACCGAGATGCATCACGGCAACCGTGCCGGGTCGCAACAGCTCGCTTCGATGTTTGTCTCGCACATTCTGAAGGACAGACAGAATCTGCTGTGGATAGGCGACAGGCAAGGGGTGACGGTATGGGACCTGCAACGTGATTCGCTCTACCGGCTGAACAGGAAGTACGAAGCCGAACACCATTTGGTAAAAAGCCTTGTAGAGGATAATCATGGCCATGTATGGATGGCCAGCAGCAACGGATTGGCAGTATGCGACCCCAACCGTTCGGAGCAAGGAGGGATGGACTTCTTCCTGCAGCATTTTACAGCCAGAGACGGGCTGGGAGACAACTGTTTCAACGGATATGCCGTGTGCCGTCTGGCCAATGGAGATTTGCTGTTTGGAGGAACCGACGGCTATACACGGGTCAATCCCAACAAGCTGAAGGAAGACGTTCCTCCCCAAAACCAGATACGTTTTACTTCAGCCTGTGTGGACAGGCGGTCGTTGACAAGGGAGGAGATGAAAGGCATCACGATGAACCACAATGACTATCAGATAGCCATTGAATGGTTTACCGGCAATCTGCTGAATGCTGGCCAGACTCGCTTTGCATACCGCATGGTAGGGCTGGACAGCCGTTGGCAAACGACGGGCGAAAACCGGGTCACATTCACTGCACTGCCGGCAGGCAAATACAGACTGCAAGTGCGCGTTGCCGATGAGACAGCCCCCAACCCAATAGCTACCCTACCCGTCACGGTGCTGCCTCCTCCCTATCTGTCGGGAATAGCCATCGCCCTTTATGTCATCGTATCGGGCATGGCACTGGCCGTATTGCTCTATTTCTTCCGACGGCAGCACCAAGCCAAATTGGCTCGCCAACGGACTCGTGCCGAACAGGAACAGAGGTTGTTGCTGAACGAAATGAAGCTGAAGTTCTTCACCAACATCAGCCACGACCTACGCACACCGCTCACACTGATTCTTAGCCCATTACAATTATTATTAGACGAAGTGGAACCGGGTTCCGTGCACCGGAAGCTGGAGGTGATTCACGTCCATGCGCTACAGCTGCTGGGGCAGATTAATTCGTTGCTGGACTTCCGCAAGCTGGATGTCGGAGCTGAGACGTTGCACCGCACGCAGGGTGACATGGTCAGTTTCGTACGCGAGGTGTGCGGCACCTTTCAGGAATATGCATCAGAACATGGATTCCTTTTTAACTTCATGTGCGAAAAGGAATATATCCATACCTCGTTCGACCCTGAAAAGATAAGGAAGGTGATTAACAATCTGCTTTCAAATGCCTTCAAGTACACACCAGACAAAGGCGAAATCAATGTACACCTCTATCAGGAAGACGACCATGTATGCATCGGTATAGCCGACAATGGGACAGGCATCACCGACAGGGACAAAAAACACATCTTCGAGCGGTTCTACCAAGTGGCCCAGACGCAGGAAAAAACAGGAAGCGGCATCGGATTGCACATTGCGTACGAATACGTACAGATGCATCAGGGAAGCATCACAGTGACTGACAACTATCCCCGGGGCAGCATCTTCACCGTCAAGCTGCCTTCTGCCACCCTGTCCGATAACAAGGCCGGAGAAATGCCCCAAGAACCTTCCTCCGTCGCTTCCACGGAGTCGCGCTACACTCTTCTGCTGGTAGATGATAACAGGGACTTCTGTGCCGTAATGAGCGAATATCTGGCAGACGAATACTCCATACGGACAGCCAACAACGGTAGGGAGGCACTGGAAGTTTTGGAAAAAGACAACATCAACATGGTGATAAGCGATATCATGATGCCCGTAATGGATGGCACGGAGCTGTGCCGGCAAATCAAGACCAATGTCCGATGGTCGCACATACCCGTCATCCTGCTGACTGCGCGTATGGCTGAGGAGTGTCGCACCGAGGGACTGAGGCTGGGCGCAGATGATTACATTGTAAAACCATTCGACTTCAACCTGCTGAAACTACGCATCCGTAAGTTCATGGAATGGACCGAGAAGAGTCACCGTACCTTCCACCAACAAGTGGAAGTGGAGCCGAGCGACATCACCATTACCCCGCTTGACGAACAGTTTATCGCCAAAGCGATAGATATCGTCGAGCGAAGGATGGGCGAGACGGAGTTTTCCGTCGAGATGCTGGGTTCTGAGCTGGGACTAAGCCGAGGCCACCTCTACAAGAAACTGATGAGCATCACCGGGAAGGGGCCTGCCGACTTCATCCGCATCATCCGCCTAAAGCGCAGCCGGCAGTTGCTGGAGAAGAGTCAGAAGCAGATTGCCGAGATTGCTTACGAAGTAGGGTTCAGCTCGCCCAAACGATTCTCCATCAACTTCAAGAGTGAGTTCGGCATGTCGCCATCAGACTATTTGCGAAACATAAAATCAGAAGCAAAAGACATAGATGACCCTTTTTTGAAACATGACAAACCCTGATTGTGGATAGATTATGCGACATTTGCATCGACGTTAGTCAACACAACTTTTTAGTATACATTAATTAAATTACACACCATGGAAAGACATCATCAAAACAACGGAATCACAGCACGCTGTGTACGGATGGTCGGCATCTGTCTGGTATGGCTGCTGGCCATAGCCAGTGCGCAAGCACAGAACCGTACCCTGACAGGCACCGTGACATCGGACACAGACGGCGAACCTCTGATGGGAGCCACCGTGAAAGTGAAAGAAACAAACACCGGAACCACCACCGACCTGAACGGGCACTTCAACCTACAAGTACGGACGGGACAGACGCTGGTGGTATCGTACATCGGATTTCGGACAAAGGAACTGCGGGTGGACCGCTCGACCCGTATGGATATATCCCTGCAGGAGGACAACGCCCTGCTGGATGAGGTGGTAGTGGTAGGATATGGTACCATGAAGCGCAGCGACCTGACGGGTTCGGTGGTCAGCGTGACGGGCGACGAACTGAAGAAGTCTGTGGTCACCTCGCTGGACCAGGCACTGCAAGGCCGTGCGGCCGGCGTGCAGGTGACACAGAACTCAGGTACACCGGGCGGCGGTATATCGGTCAGCATCCGAGGCATCAACTCGCTGAACGGCAACGAACCGCTTTACGTCATTGACGGAGTGGCCATATCGGGCAACAACAGCGGCAACAGCAGCGTACTGAGTGCCATCAACCCTGCCGACATCGTGTCCATGGAGGTGCTGAAGGACGCCTCGGCCACAGCCATCTACGGTAGCCGTGCATCAAACGGCGTGGTGCTGATTACCACCCGTCAGGGCGAGGTGGGGCGGACAAAGGTGTCCTACGAAGGTTACTTCGCCCTGCAGCAGCTGCCCAAGAAACTGAAAACGCTGTCGTTGCCTGAATATGCCGAGTACCAGAACCTGCGTGCCGCTACCATAGGATTCGGCGCACGCGAAGAGTTCATGGATCCCACATTGCTGGGTGAAGGTACCGACTGGCAGGAGGAGATATTCCGCACCGCCCCCATGCACAATCACCAGATCAACATCTCCGGTGGTTCCAAAGGCATGAAGTACTCACTGTCCGGCGGATACATGGAGCAGGACGGTATTGTATTTGGTTCGGACTTCGAACGCTTCTCGCTGCGTGTCAATATGGACAACGACATCAACAAGTGGCTCACCACCGGCCTGAGGGCATCGGTGGCACGTACCCGACAGACCAACCGCGTGGATGGGTCGGGAGCCATCTACAACGCACTGAACCAGCTGCCCGAAGTGCCGGCACGCAACCCCGATGGCAGCTTCGGTATGCAGTCGGAAAACATGTACGGCACGTACTTCTCCAACCCGCTTTCTGACCTGATACAGAACGAAAATTACAGCCGCAATACCCAGATTTACGTCAATGCCTTCGCTGACATCAAGCTGTGGAAGGGGCTGGTGTTCCGCACCGAGTATGCCGCCAACTACAACTACAATAACAGCTACTACTTCAGACCCTCGTACGAATACGAGTTCTTCAAGCAGCAGTCATCGGCCAGCCGTTCGGCAGGCAACGGTAGCAACTGGACACTGAAGACCTATCTGACCTACAACGGACAGTTCGGAAAGCACGGACTGCAAGCCATGGCCGGACACGAGGCACAGGAGAACACGTGGGAGAACCTGTCGGGAAGCCGAAGCGACTTTCTCTTCAACTCCGTACACGAGCTGGATGCAGGCGACGCCACCACCGCCAAAGCAGGCAGTTCGCGCGGATCGTCGGCCATCGAATCGTACTTCGGCCGTCTGAACTACAACTATGCCGACCGCTACCTGCTGACGGCCACCCTGCGTGCCGACGGTTCGTCATCGTTTGCCAAGGAGAGCCGGTGGGGATGGTTCCCCTCTGTGGCTTTGGCCTGGAAGGTGAACAACGAAGCCTTTCTCAAGGACGTGACGGCCATCAGCTCGCTGAAACTGCGCCTCGGCTGGGGTATGGTGGGCAACCAGTGGGCAGGTTCGTATGCCTACGGAGTGACCATGGCATCGGCAGCCTCCATCTGGGGTACAGGATTCTACGGAGGAAACTATCCCAACCGCAACCTGCAGTGGGAGGAAACCCAATCCTACAACGTGGGGCTTGACCTGGCCCTCTTCGACAACCGCATCGAGCTGATAGCCGACGCCTATTACAAAAAGACGGACAACCTGCTGATGCAGGCCTCGCTGCCTACCTACGTCAGCGGACTGATCAGTGCCCCATGGGTCAATGCCGGTGCCATGACCAACAAAGGAGTGGAACTGACGCTGAACACGCACAACATACAGACGCGCGACTTCACGTGGACCACGGGACTGACCTTCTCCATCAACCGCAACGAGGTGACAAAGCTCTACTCCGAGTCATCCGCCATATCGGGCATCAACGGTACGGAGACGCTTACCTATACCATGGTAGGCGAGCCCGTGGGACAGTTCTACGGCTACAAGGTCATCGGCATGTTCAAGAACGAAAGCGATTTCTACAAGAAGGGGACTAACGGACAGACGCTGACCGATGAGGCAGGCAACCCCATCCACGTGGCCATACCGAAGGACCAGACGATAAGCAAATCGGGCATATGGGTGGGCGACTTCATCTATGAAGACCTCAACGACGACGGCGTGATTGACGAAAAAGACCGCACCTTCCTGGGCAATCCGGCACCCGACTTCACCTTCGGACTGAACAACTACTTTGCCTACAAGGGATTCGACCTGAACATCTTCATCAACGGATCGGTAGGCAACAAGGCTGTCAACCTGATACGCCGCACCTTCACCAACCCCATGCGCAACAGCAACCTGCTGAAGGAGGCCACCGGCATCGCACAGATAGCCATGCACGACCCGGAGGTGGGCGATGACGTACTCTCAAACGTCTACATAGCCAATCCGGACAAGGCCGTGGTGCAACGCATCACCACCAGCAGTGCCAATGACAACAACCGCATCTCGGACCGCTTCATCGAGGATGCCTCGTACCTGCGTGTGAAGAACATCTCGCTGGGTTACACCTTCCCCCGCAAGTGGCTCAAAAAGGTACAGATAGACTACCTGCGCCTCTACGTCAACATACAGAACCTCTGGACGTGGACCGGCTACAAGGGCTACGACCCCGAAGTGGGAGCACTCAACTACAACGTGCTGCTGCGCGGAGTGGATGACGCACGATACCCCTCGCAGCGCATCTATACCTTCGGACTCAACTTCAATTTCTAACGAATCATACCCTTATCAATATGAAATACAGATTTATCACCCTGATAACGATGCTGCTGATGCTGACAGCCTGCAGCGACTCCTTTCTGGACCGTGCGCCCGAGGGAAACTATGTAGACGTGACCTACTACACCTCCGACCAAGCCCTGCAGCAAGCTACGGCTCCCCTGTATAACCGTGCCTGGTTCGACTTGAACTCACGTGCCATCGTGCCGCTGGGCAGCAACCGGGCCAACGACAACTTCAGCCGCTGGGGATTCCCGGAATTCACCAACTTCAAGGTCACGGCACTGAGCGACAACCTGGCCAATGCCTGGAAAGGATTCTATTCCGTCATCACGGTGGCCAACTCCGTCATCAGCGACGTGCAGACCAAATGCAGCGCCGACGTCAGCGAGACAGCCAAGCAGACGGCCATCGCCGAAGCACGCCTGATGCGTGCATGCGCCTACTTCTACATGATACGCCTCTGGGGACCTGTCATACTGATTGAGGACAACGCCAAGGTGGTGAGCAACCCCCTACAGCCGCTCCACCGCGAGGAGGATGTCATGGAGTTCATCATACGCGATCTCACCTACGCCATCGAATACCTACCCGAAGTGGCAGCAGCCAAAGGCAGGGCCACCTCGTGGGGAGCCAAAGGCATGCTGGCAAAGGTCTATCTGGCACGCTCGGGCTGGAAGGGAGGACAACGCGACACCAATGACCTGGAGAAGGCAAAGGAGCTGGCCGCCGATGTCATCAACCGCAGCGGACTGAAACTGTACGACAATTACGAAGACCTCTTCAAGTACAAGCACAACAACAATCCCGAGTCGCTCATTGCCATGCAATGGGTACCCCTGGGCGACTGGGGAGTATGCAACACCCTGCTGGCCGACCTGGCCGGGAACAGCAAGATGACAGGCGGAGTGAACGTATGGAGCAGCTACCAGGCCAGCATCGACATGCTACAGCAATACGAAGTGGCCGACACACTGCGCCGCAACGCCACCTTCTGCACCCCCGGCACGTACTATCCCTACATCTGCATTGCCGACGGCGGATATACCTACGACGGCAACACCTCGTGCATCAAGAAGGGAGTGCCCGGCGGACCCGATGATGACAACGACGGATACATACAGTCCATGAATTCTCCACTCAACACGTACATCCTGCGTCTGGCTGACGTCTACCTGACCTACGCCGAAGCCTGTTTGGGTAACGCGGACGTGCTGAACGGCGGCCCCGGACTGGAGGCACTGAACCAAGTGCGCGACCGTGCCCGCACGCGATATGACTCCTGATATGCCAACTTT
>SAMEA3663297__coassemble_1077_pt1 | contig 10925 bp, 7 predicted proteins | sample SAMEA3663297__metabat2_low_PE_003 | metagenome-assembled genome bin SAMEA3663297 (sample SAMEA3663297) | pig gut metagenome | biome: pig gut; feature: pig-associated habitat; material: faeces | place: China | collected 2013
ACCAACGGTGAAATGGGATTATCCAGATTGGCGGGACGCATCCGTTCGGCATACGGGCGGATGAGGGTAGCCCCCACCTGGTCGGCAAAGGTGATAGTCAGAGCCAGACCTATCATGCAAAGCAAGGTCACTTTCCACGAGAAGTTGCGCAACATGACGTACCAAATGGCCACATACATAGGAATCCATATCAACTTGCCACTAAAGGTCTTCATGAAGTAGTCCCAGAAGGGAGCGTGCATACCGTTAATGAATAACAAGATTTCGTTGTCGATTTGTAAGAGATACTCCATTATTATCTATAAGCTAATAAACATACACATATTAAACGTCGCAAACATCACCTTGCAGCCAGATCGTCGTACAGTTTCTGCAAGTATGCCATTCCTCTCGACAGGTTCTCACCCGGGTTCGTTCCCTCATCAAGCACCGTTTGTCCGGCTTGGCAATCGTATATCACCCGATTGCTGTCCGTCACCATGCCGAATGCATCGGGCACCGTGAAGAAAGCGAAATGGGGGGAAACCGGATGGAGCATATCTTTGCTGAAGCGGAATTCGTTGTGCGGCAATCCCAACTGTGCCAACAGGGTGGCGGCGAGGTCATGCTGCGACCCGCAGACATCAATCCGGCGTGGATTTCGGATGGCACCACCCACCATCAACAAGGGTATCTGATACCGTTCGAAAGTCAGGTTGCTGATGCCTTCGGGATAACAGCCCAAATGGTCGGGTACCAGCACCACCACCGTATGCTGCCATTGGGGCAATCTACGAAAGGCACGGATAAAGCAGCCCACACAACTGTCGGCATAGGCAAAGGCATTGAGGCGATCGTTCTGCAACCGGCGGTAAGGCACCTCGTAAGGTTCATGACTGCTGGATGTTTGCAGGACACGAAAAGCCGGACGGGTTCTGCCGTCATCAGTCGCATCATCGTCAGCCTCCTTCTTCAGTTCGTCCAGCAGACGGGCAAACACCAGATGGTCATGGACCCCCCACTTGCTCAACCGCTCAGACACCGGAAAGTCCACATCAGACACGATGGACTCAAAACCCGATGACATCAGATAGGAGCGCATATTGGTAAAGTCGGCATCTCCGCCGTAATAGTAGCGCGACGAATAGCCGGCCTTTCGCAACGCTCCGCAGATGGAAGGCAGATGCTGCGTCTTGCGGGGATACTTCATGATGCTGGTCGTGGGCTGGGCCGGATAACCACTCAATACCGATACCAATCCACGGTCGGTACGGAAGCTGTTGGCATAGAAGCGGGTGAAAAGCACTCCTTCGTGGCAGAGGCTGTCCAGACAGGGAGCGATATCGGGCTCTCCGCCCAATGCTGTCAACAGACGGGAAGAGAAACTCTCCAAGATGACAAACAAAATATCGGGACGCGACGTCGTGAAGAGTGTATCCGTCGGCTCCACAGCTACCGAGTCGGTCTGTGGGCAGAGGGAGGCATCCAGCATCGTCACAAACAAGCTGTCGGCTTCGTCAGGCTCCATGAAACGGTACTGCTTGCTGAAGTCTTTCTGCTTCGACAACGACTCCATCAGACTGAAGGCCGGATTGACAGCCGCATGATTCAACCGCAGATTGTCACTGAAATAAGCTTGCCCCACATTCATCGTGGAGACGGTCAGTCCGCCACGGATGGGTATGAAGAGCAATCCAGTGAACAGCAACAAAAGCAACGAGACCCGCAAAGGGTGATAAGGCAACTTCATACGGCTCATCATCGACGGACGCAACAGGCAAGCATGGAAAAGGGCATAAACCAGCAGGGCATAGAACAGCACGGCCAGCACCCCTCCTATCACCATCCACACACTGACGCTGGCCACGGCATCCTTCGGCGAAGAGAAAAAGTAAAAGAGCGGAGTGGCATCCAGCGGGAATCCCCAAAAGGCATACAACCCGATGTTGACCGTCAGTATAAGGGAAAGCAGCAAAGCCACCGTCCCGAAATAGAACTGAAAGAGGCGACGAAGCCAGGAGGCAGAGGTCCAAACCGACACCACCAGCAATAGGCCGGGCAGCACCGAAAGATAACCGGCCAGCGAGCGGTCAAGCGGCAGGCCATGATACATCACCTGCAACCAGTCAACCCATGAACGGTCGGCATACAGCGAAGTGTGGCAGAGCATAAAGAGAGGCTTCTGCAGCACGAACAAAAGGAGATACAGCAGGTATATCTTGACAAAAAAGAGAATTCGGTTCTTCATATCAGTTTGTCTGCGATGATTACGGGGACAAAGGTACACCTTTTGTTCCAAAATTCGCTGAATTTGGCCGATTTAGTTTATCGGCAACCGAGAAAGCAGTACATTTCCCAACCTCCCGTAGGGCTACAGTCACTGCTGACGCTTCAGATAGAGCCGATGCGTGATGGTCTGAGGCAATTCGCACTCGTAGTGGGTCACCATCAGCATCGTCTTGTCCTGACGATGGCAGAAGGCCTCGATGATACGCTTTACCCGCAGCCGGTTATAGGTATCCAACCCGTGCAACGGTTCATCCAGAATCAACAGCTCGGGATCTTTCACAAAGGCACGTGCCAACAGGGCCAACCGCTGTTCGCCGCTGGAAAGCTGCAGGAAAGGGCGCTCCTTGAGCGATGCGATGCCAAAGATGTCCATCCACCATTCACAAATGGCCAACTGTTCCGCATGGGGGCGCACATAAAGCCCGATGCTGTCATGCAAGCCGCTGGCCACGATTTCAATGGCCGGCAGGTTCTTCAGGTAGGCACGGTGCATCTCGGGACTCACATAGCCGATGTGCTTCTTGATTTCCCAGATACTTTCGCCAGATCCCCGCTTGCGGCCGAACAGGCTGATGTCACAGGCATACGATTGGGGATTGTCGGCACACACCAGGCTGAGCAGTGTAGACTTGCCCGAACCGTTGTCACCGCTCAATGCCCACTTCTCGCCGCGATGCACCGTCCAGTCCAACTCTTTCAGGATGGTACGTTCATCGTAGCGGATACTCACCCGATTCAGCTTCACCACCTCATCGCCGGTATAGTTCGTATGGTCGTATGGCAATGCTTCCACCCGTTGCTGCAGCTTCGCAAAGTCATCTTCAAGCCCGCTACGCATCGCCTCATACCGGCGGTTCCATTCCGCAAGGTAGGCCTCGCGTTCCAGCTTCGCCCCCACCCTCTTCTGCTCCACAGATACCACATGGGTGATGAAGGAAGGGATATCGTCAAGCATCGAGAGCACCAGCACAATCTGCAATGCCTTCATACGCGACAATTCATCCAGCAGCCCGCCCAGCAGTTCGCGTGTGGGGGCATCCAATCCGATGAACGGATTATCCATAATCAGGATTCGGGGAGCTGTCAGCAACGCCTTCACCAACTGGAACTTGCGCAACTCGCCGCTGGAGAGGAGGATAATCTTTTTGTCCAGCATCGGCTCTATTTGGAAGAGGTCGAACAGCCGGTGCTCCAACGCCTGATTCTTGCCGCGTCCCAGCAGGTCGCGTACCAAAGGCACGTCATCATGCTCCGTCTGATTCCACCGCTGCTGGTAGTAATAGTTGCCGTCGGCCGAGCCGTAGGTGTCGCGAAAGGCGATGTACTTGATATTCTCGTAGGCTGTTGTCGAAAGTGACGGCCGGAAGTCGTACGTCAGCGAGCCACTGAGTAAGGGATACTTGCACGTCAGCATATCAACAAAAAGGCTCTTGCCAGCTCCGTTAGGACCGACAAGAGCGATATGTTCGCCATCCAGGATGTCTAATGTAACAGGTGCCTCCAAGCGTACCTGCGGATTGCGAGCCAAGGCATCGCACAGCTTGATTGTATGTTGTAGCATAACTTATTACTCTTCACAAAACAGGCTGCAAAGATAGTGCAAATCGAGAGAAAAACTTTCATGCTTGCATGAAAAGTTATTCCGAGATGCAGCCTATCTTATTTAAAGATAGTGCAAAAAGCCGAGTAAGCAAGAGGAGGGTATACCCAAATTTTGATACACCTTCCTTTAATCTTTAGATTAGTCTGCTCCTATTAACTCATCAAATGATGACAAGTCTGGCACTTGGATTACTTATAGACAATCAACGCCGACTGTGCAGGAACCGAAAGTTCGGGTCCGTAAAGGGTACTCAGACCTTGCTCGCTGATGAAGCCGTCCTTGCACACCACCGTATACTTACCTTCAGGCACAGTCACCTTGGCTGCCTCCTTGCGTGCATTCAGCACCACAACGATGTCTCCCCAAGCATCGCCTCCTGCATGTTCCTTCAGGCGATAGGCCACTACATTGGTGCCTTCTACCGGCAGGAATTCCAGATGGGTGCGTACCTGCTCGGCATCCCCCATTCGGAAGGCGGGGTGGTTCTTGCGGAGCTGAATCAGGCTCTTGTAATAGGCAAACACATCTGAATGAAGCGCCTTGCGCGACCAGTCGATAGCATTGACCGAATCGGGGCTCTGAAAACTGTTGTGAACTCCCTTCTTGTCACGCATCACCTCTTCGCCGGCATAGATGAAAGGAATGCCCTGCGAGGTGAAGACAGCCGTCTGAGCCAGTTTGTCCAACCGGGCCAGTTCATCGGGCGTGATGGCAGGCACACTGGCATGGAGACGGTCCACCAGACACATATCGTCGTGACAGGATATGTAGCTGATCATCTGCGTAGGCTGTCCGGCCCACGGTGCCTTGCTGTAATTGACAGAATCGTTGCAGACCTGCGGATGACGGATGGCACCTGCTATACCGAACTTGATGCTCTCCTCGCTACCGGGCAAGCCGGCCAGGAAGGCACCCTGCTTGTTGTCGTTGAACGGTCCGCGCAAGGCATCGCGCAGTTCGTCGCTAAATGCTGCGATGCCCGGCATCCGATGGACATTCGCCTTCATGGCCAGCGAGTCTTCGGGCATCTGCGGTGCCTGAGCCGCCCAGCCTTCACCATAGATAAGTACAGTGGGGTCAATCTCTTCGGCCGCTTTACGGATTTCATTCATCGTCTCGATGTCGTGAATACCCATCAAGTCGAAACGGAAGCCATCCAGATGGTACTCCGTCATCCAATATTTCACACTCTCTACCATGAACTTGCGCATCATGGGACGGTTGCTGGCCGTCTCGTTGCCACAGCCCGAAGCGTCGGCAAACGAGCCGTCAGACAAGTGGCGGTAGAAGTAGCCGGGAGCTGTCCGCTCGAAGTTGCTGTCTGAGGTGTTGAAGGTATGATTATACACCACGTCGAGCACCACCCGGATGCCGGCCCGATGCAAGGCCTGCACCATCTGCTTGAATTCACGGATGCGCACCTCCGGCGTATAGGGATCTGTTGAATAGGAGCCGTCGGGCACATTGTAATTCTGCGGGTCATATCCCCAGTTATACTTGTTCTCGTCCAGTCGGCTCTCGTCAACCGATGCATAATCGTATGAAGGCAGCAGATGGACGTGCGTCACACCCAGTTCACGCAGGTGGTCGATGCCGGTAGCCACCCCTTCGGGACCCTTTGTGCCCTGCTCGGTCAGTGCCAGGAACTTACCCCGATGCTCGATGCCCGATGTGGGCGAGATGGAGAAGTCGCGGTGGTGCATCTCGTACAAGATGACATCGGCCGGCGATGCCAGCGGCGGACGGCGGTCTTCCTGCCATCCTTCAGGATCGGTGGAACGGAGGGCGATGACAGCGGCCCGCTTGCCGTTCACACCCACCGCACGCGCATTGATACCCGGCGTATCGCCCAACCACTTGTCGTTCACCTTCACATTGAAGGTATAGAACTTTCCCTTCAGATCCTTGTCTACTTCCACCATCCAGGTGCCCTCTTCTGCAGCATTCATCGCTACAGTCTCGTAGGCATGTCCACCCTCGCCGGCTTCATAAAGCATCAGACGCACCTCTTCGGCCGTAGGAGCCCACAAGGTAAAGCGTGTAGAGGCCGGGGTGTATTCCATCTCCGTCAAACTGCCCGAACGGACAGGATAGAGTTCGTACGAAGCATACTCTTGCTTTGCAGAGGAGCAGCTCATGACCGTTGTGGCAGCTGCTGCCACTCCGATAATTGCCAGTTCATTCAATTTCACCATATTCCTATTTATTTTGTATTGTTTCTTCATCCGTTATTCCTTTCTATGCTTCACCGGCTTACCTTGTCGGGATTCTTTGCCACAAAGTCCTTCCATCCGCGATAACTCTTCTCCACCACAGGGCGTCCCATCTGCAGATAGTGGCAATAAGCGGCAGCCAACGCATCCGTTGCATCCATAAAGGTAGGCATGTCGCGCTTGTCGAAGTGCAGCATCCGTTGCAGCATATCGGCCACCTGCTCCTTCGAGGCCTGCCCATTGCCGGTGATGGCCATCTTGATTTTCAGCGGGGCATACTCGGTAATGGGGATGTCCCTGCTCAAGGCTACCGCCATGGCCACACCCTGCGCACGGCCCAGCTTCAGCATAGACTGCACATTCTTGCCAAAGAAGGGAGCCTCGATGGCCAGCTCGTCGGGCAGATAGCTTTCAATGATGCTCAGCACCCGTTCGTGGATGTGACGCAGCTTCAGATAGTGGTCGCCAAACTTACGCAAGTCGATGATACCCATCGCTATCATCTCCGCCCGCGTACCTACTACACGCAGCACCCCATATCCCATGATGGTAGTGCCCGGATCGATGCCCAATATAATCTTTTCCTTGACCGGCTGTATCACTCAATCACCTCCATCAACGTGGGAAATCCCACCACCTTGTCCTTGAATATTTTCAGCATCTCGTCATTCAACCCCACGCCCTGTTCGCGGTGCCAACGATGCAGCGAAGCCGAGTCGCCTACCTCGAACTGTACGGAGAAGCAACTGCTACCCGGCTCCCGATGACTCAGGATGCGCGTGATGCGCGGTGCTTGTAGTGTCCCCTCTTTGGCTATTTCGGGAAGATAATACTCTTGCAACCAGACCAGGAACAACGATTCCTGTCCCTCTTCCACTTGGTATGTCGTATTGTAAATCAGCATAAAATCATCTTTTTTGCAAAATCTTTCGCAAACATAGCAATTATTTCAGAAATATGCATTATATTTGCACCGTCAAAATCGCAAAGACGTTGCAAACGTTAGCAGAAAAGGGGCGTTAGCTCATCTGGCTAGAGCGCGACACTGGCAGTGTCGAGGTGATGAGTTCGAGTCTCATACGCTCCACCTTCAATACATCCTCCGCATGAAGCGGAGGATTTTTTATTCGTAATCACAATAACTTATACCACTATCCACTATGTTGGGAACCATCGTCAACACCCTGACTATCATCACAGGCAGCCTCTTCGGACACGTTGCCAAGAAAGGAATCAAGGAACAGTATCAGAAGGTCATGTTCACGGCCATGGGTCTGGCCTCGCTGGCACTGGGATTCAATGCCGTCAGCAACCACCTGTCCAAAAGCCAGTATCCCGTACTCTTCATCGTCAGCCTGTCGGTAGGGGGCCTGATAGGCACCATGCTCGACATTGACGGACGGTTCAAGCGACTGGTGAACCGCTACTCCAAGTCCAATCTGGCACAAGGACTCTCTACCGGCATCCTGCTCTATTGCATCGGCACACTTTCCATCGTAGGTCCCATGATGAGTGCGCTCTATGGCGACAACACCTATCTGTTTACCAACGCCACGCTGGATCTGGTGACGTCGGCCGTGCTGGCCACTACCTACGGCATCGGCATGGTGCTGGCGGCACCGGTCCTCTTCTGCTGGCAAGGCAGCATCTATCTTATCGCCAGTCTGGCCGGCAACATCATCCCCGACGCACTGGTCACGGAGATTTCCATTGTGGGCGGTACGCTGATTGCCGCATCGGGACTGGGCATCCTGGAAATCAAAGACTGCAAGACGCTCAACCTGCTGCCCGCCCTGGCCGTCCCCATCCTCTTCTTCCTGATTAAAGGATTTGTGGCCTGATTCCACATTAAAACTTCCGGGCCAGAAGTTTAAAACTTTCGCGCCGGAAGTTCTAATGTTTTAGAGGAAAAGTTTTAAACCTTTTTCAGGTCAATTGAAATGCCACACCTGAGGCATCAGGCACCTGTGGTATAGACCAGTGCAGCCCCGATGGCAGTGCGGTATTCGGCATAGGCGGGGATGTGGAAATGCACGTGGTACACCTCCTCCAGCCGCGAGAAGACCTCCCGGCACTGCGACAGCTGCGTCAGGTTTCCTATCAGCACAAAGTCGCGTATCGGACTGTTCAGTGCCGAGAGCACCGCTGCTCCGCCGATGGTCTGCAGTACGGTGCAGATGATGCCTCCGGCAATGTCCTCGGGCATGGCATTGCTGTCCGCCTTTCCCAGCAACGAGGCGGTGGCATGGACCGGCAGGTCGGGCAAGGCCGCATTGCAGATATCGCCTATCTGCAGATTGACGCGCGTCACATCTCCCTTCTCGGCCAGCTCGGCCACCTGATGGATGTCGTGCGTCTTCAGCAGCAGGCGCGACAAACCTTGCAGGGTACCGCCTCCGATGCCCAGTCCGCCGATATGCTGGATGCGGTCACCGTCGATGCGTACAAAGGAGGTACCCGTCCCCATACTGACCACCATCAGATGTTCGATGTCCGTGGCATGGCGGGCTCCCAGTCCGTTGGCCAGAAACTCGTCGGCCTTGCGTGTAGGCAGCCCATACAGCGGACTGTTGACAAAGGCGCTGCCTACACCCGTCAGCATCACCTGCTCTACGTCGGCCAGCGCAATGCCGTTGTCGTAGATATATTTGCCGAATGCCCCAAACAGCGAGGTCACCGGGTCGGTAGCCGTGATGAACATGGGCGACTTGATGAGCCCCCCTTCCAGTCCCACTATTTTGGTGGTACTACCACCCACATCTATTCCTATTACAATTGCCATATCTTTCTCCGTTTATGATTGAAACATTCCGTTATTTGTTAAACAACTCAAAGGTGAACTTACACCCTATCTCCTTGAACTTCCAGTTGGCAAAGCTGCTGAAAAGCCCGAAATCGAAGATATGGGTGCCGATGCCATACCCCACCTCCAGGTAGGGCTTCAGGTGCGGCACCGCCAACATGTTCAGATAGAGGCGCTCGTTCAGCACATGCTGTGTGTACTTCATCAGATGGGGCAGCAGCAGGAAAGGTGCTTCGTAGGTGACGTGTCCCCGCACATACTTGCGCGACGAGTTGTACCAGCGTCCGTCCAGCAACTGGAAAACACCCCCTATCTCATCGTTCCATCCTACGGGCAGGTTGCGCCGCGTGAAGTTGGTGAAGTCCACAAAGAAGAGCTCTTCCTGTTTGGTAAAGAGTCCGCTTCCAAAGCGGATGTAGAGGTCGCGCATCAGCCCCAGCGGGATGTTCTGCTGGAAGTCGAACTCAAACCGTTCGTACGCGCTGCTGGCATGAAGCACTCCCTTGACACCCCGTTCCCAGTCCAGCGACAAGGTGGGATACTTGGAATAGAGGTTCACCTTACGCTTGCCGCTCATGTAGTAATACTGGCCGGGAGTCCACGTCAGCCGCAGGCGGGGAGCGAAGCTGTTGTACGTATGGCGGAACTTCTGCAGCACAGAGAGGTCGAATCCGGGCGGCAGCGACGGCTCCGGCAGACTGGGCTGCGACTCGGGCGGTAGCAGCGTGAAGTTGGAACGTTCCGCCTCCGTGCGCCGGTGGATAGAGACACCGGCCTCCAGCGTCAGGCCGTTCACCATCTCCCAGCTGTGGCGCAGGTTTAGGTAGAGGTCCTTGAAGTAGTCCAGATGAATCTGGTTGAAGTCGAAGATGCTGTCGGGCATCGCCTTCAGTTCGTCCAGCACATCGCTGCTATAGATGCGGTTACCGTTACCTACTTCTAGATGGAGGGCGGCCCGCTTCTCAGGCCAGTAGTCAAAGTCGGTCCGCAGCCGCCAGTAGAACTCCTTATCCTTGAAGTTGTATCCGATGCGGGGCACGATGCGCAACAGCCTATCGCCCGTGAAGAGGCGGCTGTACTTGAACTCCTGCCGGTAGGAGAGGCCATTCTTCCCGCTATAGTCCAGTAGGAAGGGGTTGATAAGGGGCGAACAGCGCACACTGCCCACCTTGGCCAGGTCCAACGTATAGCGACTGATGAGTGCATCGCCCACCTGTCCCCAGAACTCCAGATTGGAACGTTTGGGCTTCTCGGCACGAAGCAGCGTGTCACGCCGCAAGAAATAGGCTTGATAGAGCTCCTGCTCGTGTGCGTTAAGTGGTATCGGGCGCAGGCGGTTGAAGCTGGCCGTGTCACGCTGATAGGCATTGGTATCGCTGCGCAACGTAAACGATTCGGTCAGGTCATAGCGTCGGCGTTCTTCCCGTTTCCGCTGTTCGCGGCTCGGGTTCTGCTGCCTGATATCCTTGTAGTCCAGCACCGCCGTATAGCTGCCTTCGGCCACGCTGCCCAGAAAGCGGAAGGTGGCCTCTACATCGTACTTCACGGGCAGGAACTCGTCCAGTTCGCCCACTTCGCCCATCTTCACACGATTGTCGAAGCTGGTTACCTCCGAACGGCCGAAGAAGTGCATCTCGCGGATGCTCCACACCTCACTGCTCACTATCATATAGCCCGCCACTAACTGGAAGCTCTTGCTCCGGGGGCGGAAACGTATCTTGTACTGAAGGTTGTGACGCTGTCCCATCACACTATCTATATAATAGGTATAGTACTTCCGGGCATTGGGGGCCAAGGGAGAGAGCAGTTGGTCGTTGAAAAGCGTAGGCGAGTAGACGTTGATGTGAAAATATTCGGGCAGATGGCCGTCCATCTCCCAAAACTCAGAGGCAGTCCCCACCGAGGCTTTCACCTTCTGGTCATAAATGTCGGGAGCAGTGAAGTGCAGGTCGTTGTAGGTCTCCATCAGGTACTCGTTCACCCCCTTGCGCATACGGAACATGGAGGGGACGAAGCGCAGCAGATGGTTGCGTTTCTT
>SAMEA3663297__coassemble_1078_pt1 | contig 10908 bp, 5 predicted proteins | sample SAMEA3663297__metabat2_low_PE_003 | metagenome-assembled genome bin SAMEA3663297 (sample SAMEA3663297) | pig gut metagenome | biome: pig gut; feature: pig-associated habitat; material: faeces | place: China | collected 2013
GGGGTCGAACGGAGCCTTGCACTGCCCCAGTCCGGGCGTGTTGCCATCGACCAGGGTACGACCCAGCGGATCGCTCCAAGGACCGAGAGGTGAAGTGGCCGTGAGCACACCTACACCGGCACCGCTGTTGGAGTAGTAGAGGTAAAAGTGGGTCAGCCCGTCGGCCTCGCGGCGTGACACGATGGAGGGTGCCCACGATGCCATGCTCCACGGGGCTATCGAGCCTACGTCGATGGTGCCGTGATAGGTCCAGTTCACCATGTCGTCGGTAGAGGCGACCACGAGCGAGCGGATGTGCTGGTAGGTATTGCGTCCGTCGGGTCCTACGGAGTCGTACTGCTGGTGGTCGTTGGTGGCATACAGGTAGAGCCGTCCCTCATACTCCACCGCCGTGGGGTCGGCTGTGTAGTGGTGGTCGAGGACGGGGTTGGCACACCCGGTGCCGAACTTGGGCGAACGCCCGGCCTCCTGACGGAGGGAAGCCTGGCAGGCCGCCAGCAACAGCGGCAGCAGCAGGAAAAGAGAGAAAAAATGATGTCTGTTCATAGGATGAGGGTGTTACAAGATGATTATTGGGTGATTTTCAATGCCAATGAAATGGGATTCGGCCTTGTGAAGGATTCGGGCAGGTAGACGTGCAGCCCGTCGGCACACCGCTTAAACCGCACCTTTCCGGCTCCAAGCAGCTCCACCCTGCGGATGGTGCCCCGGTAGAGGCCGTTTCCTGCAGCCAATGACCTGACTACAATCTGCCCGTCATCGGGCCATTGCAGCACATGGACGTACAATGCCTTGCCCTTCTGTACGAAACGGATGTCAGCCGGGGTATAAGGAGCGTTCTTGCCCTCGTTGAATCCGGCTCCGTCCAGCGGGATGGCGGCCTCGGTAGAAGGTCCTTCACCATAGACACCCCAGGGACGGGTGTCGAAGATAGCTTCGCCGTTCACCTGCATCCAGGCGGCGATGTCGTGCAGAATCTGCTCCTCCTTGTCGTCGATGGTGCCGTCGCCCTTTATCGGCACACTCAGCAGCAGGTTGCCGTTCTTGCTGACAATATCCACTAGCATACGGACGACGGTCTCGGCCGATTTATACCAGTTGTCCTCGTAGGTCGAGCGGTTGTAGTGCCAGGTGCCTAAGCAGCTGCAGGTCTGCCATGCCTTGTCCTGACACTCGGGGGGGACTCCCTTCTCCACATCCCATACGATGGCCTCCTTGTGCTTGGCCTCCAACTTCTTGCCGAAGACCACGGCATTGAGACGACCCTTGTGAAGGCTCATGTCCTGATTGTAGTAGTGCGATACCACCTTCAGCCCCGTATCGTTGATGGGCCAGAAGGGCAGCACACTGTCGTCAAAATAGAGCAGGTCGGGATGATACTTGTTGATCATGTCTACAGTGCGGTCGAAGAAGTTGTCGTAGTAGCTCTGCGGAGGGACAGAAGTCCCTTCGGGCCAGTCCCATGCCACCCAGGCATGTCCGCTCAGGGCATGGTGCTGTACGTATAGCTGCTGCGGGTCGTAACCTTCCCACCACTGTCCCTTTCCATCCTCCTTGGTCAGCACGCGGGCATCGTAGGAGATGCCAGCGTACGGGCCTTTCTTGTCGGCTCCTTGTGCGGTTTCGTACCACGTCCAGGCATGTGAGGAGTGGATGCTGACGCCGAAAGGCAGCTCGTTGCGGCGTGCCGCACGGGCCCATTCACCCAATACGTTGCGCCGGGGACCCATGTTGACGGAGTTCCATGGCTGATACTTGCTGTCCCACAAGTCCATGTTGTCGTGATGGTTGCCCATGGCAAAGAAGTAGCGGGCACCGGTCTGCTTGAAAAGGGCAACCAGTCGCTCCGGATTCCATTTTTCGGCCTTCCATTCGTTGATTACATCCTTGAAACCGAATTCCGAAGGATGTCCGTAATGTTCAAGATGCCACTTGTAGGCTGCGCTGCCCTCCTCGTACATGCCACGGCCATACCAGTCGCCGGCCTCGGGCTGGCATTGCGGCCCCCAGTGTGCCCATATACCGAACTTGGCGTTGCGGAACCATTCGGGCACCTCGTAGCGCGACAGCGACTCCCAGGTAGGCGTGAACCGGCCCTGTGCCGCTTGCTCGTGCTGTGCCCATGCGCTGCCCCCCTGTAGGATGCATGCGGAGAGAAGGATTGTCTGAAGGATGTTTCTTTTCATATCGTCATGATGGTTTTAAGATTAGTCTTTATCCGCAGGCTCCATAATGAAGCCGTAGCGATAGGGGCGGTTGCCGTCGATGGTGTACGGCTCCATGGTCTGTGCGCCCCATCCGTCGTTTCCACCGACTCCGTGTATCGTGTAGTCGATATTCAGGTTGATGAAGCCGCGTTCGGACAGCTGGTGTGCATGGTCGTTGCGCTCCAGCTCTTCCTCCCCATAAGGCCATACACGGAAGCAAACAGGCTGCAGGCCGCTGATCCGTAGCCGCCACCGCTCGCCGTCGCCTAACAGCAGCCAGCGTGTATCACACCGGTTGGCATTGTCCTGCGGCACGATGTAGTCTGTGACAAACTCAGGCAGGCCGCACTCGTAGATGCCCACATAGGCGGCACTCTTACGGTCGGGATAGTTCTCGAACGGACCGCGTCCGTACCAGGCAACACGGTTCAGCGTAGGGGGCATCCTCATGCGCATACCGAACTTGGGCATCAGCGGGATATCCGCCTTTTCAGGCTGATAGGTCGCTTCTACCTGTATGCGGCCTTTGCCGTCCACCGTGTAGCGCAGATGGTAACCGGCTCCTATCCGGGGGAGGGTAAGGCTGACATCCACTGTGGCCACACCGTCGTTTACAGTTGCCCGGAAGGCCTGTACGACACGTCCTTGCCCTGCATCTTTCCATGCGCCTAAACGTTCGTCGTAGCCATTGCGGCGCTGGATGTCGTTGGCCGGTTTCCAGAAGTATGGCTCCAAGGCACTGTGCAGCAGTTCTTCGTCACCCACCCGCCAACTTGTCAGCGAGCCGGTATGCTTGTCTATAGTGAACAGGGCATCGGCGGCGCTGATTTCCACCGCATCGGGCCTCTCCTCGAGTGTAACCCTCCCTGCGGCATCACCCAACTGCGGGAAGGCATAGTCGCGATAGGAGAGTTGCTCGCTGGCTACGCTGAAGCCCTTCGCCGCCCACATCGTGGAGTCTCTCAGCGTGGCATATACGTTGAGGTAAAGTTCGCCGCAGGCATCCGGCATCGGGGGGATCTCCAGCAGATTGCCTTCGGACAACCGGAGGTCACCGCTGCCTGCCGACCGACCGTTGCATATCCATTCGTAGCGGTAGTCGAACTCATCCAGAGCGGTAAACGCATACCCGTTGGTCAGCCTGATATGCCGCATCCCCTGCTTCTCAAAGCGGATGTTCTGATAGACCTTCTGCACCTCGTAGTAATGGGGGTGAGGAATACGGTCGGGAGAGACCAGCCCGTTGATGCCGGTGGGCCCGTCGTGGGGAGAGTCGCCGAAATCGCCTCCGTATGCCCAGAATTCACCGGGTTGCAACGGGAGCGACGAGGGAGTGTCGCCGAAAGCCAGCGGTGCACCGTCAAGCCGCTTCGGAATACCTTGGTCTACCCAGCACCAGATGGCAGCTCCGGCAAGGCTCTCGTCCTGCCCAATCACATCCCAATACTCCTGAAGGTTGCCGACGGAGTTTCCCATGGCGTAGGCATACTCCCGCATGAAGACGGGACGGTCGGTTACACGCTCGCCCAGTGCCCGCAAGGCATCGGGATGCAGATAGGCTTCGTCATAGATGTCGGACACGGTGCGGTCTGTATCATCATATACCAACCGGGTGGGGTCTAAGGCACGTACGGTGTCTGCCATAGCCCGCAGATTGAGCCCGCTGCCGCCCTCGTTGCCCAACGACCAGAACAGAACGCACGGGTGGTTCTTGTCCCTTTCCACCAGAGCCACCGCCCTGTCCACATGAGCCACCGTCCATTGCGGGTTGTCGCCCAACTCCTTGTTCCCCAGTCCGTAGGCATGGCTTTCGTGGTTCGCTTCGTCCATTACGTAGATTCCATACCTGTCACACAGCTCGTACAGCAACGGTAGATGCGGATAGTGGGACGTGCGTATCATGTTGATGTTAGCCTGTTTGATGAGTCGGATGTCTTTCTCCATCGTCAGGCTGTCGACAAAGAATCCCATACGTGAATGGAAGTCGTGACGGTTCACCCCTTTTAGCTTGATAGCTTTCCCGTTGACCTTGAAGATGTCTCCCTCGATTTCTATCTTCCGTATGCCCCAATGGTATCTGAACGACTCCAGAAGCTCATCTTTCCTGCGGAGCTTGATGTGGATATCATACAGATTCGGCTTTTCGGCAGACCACAGCCGGGGTTCGCGGAGCAGTCCGGAGAGTGTGACACTCGTCTCCGAAAAGGGCCGGACAGCACCTACGGAGGCTGTCATGTTTTTTTCGAGCCTGTTCCCTTCGCGGTCTTTCCCCTGCAGGCTTATCTCTACGGTCAGGTCGTCCACTTTGCAACTGCTCCGGTTCCTTATCCGGACTTCGGTTCCGAATGTAGCCGAACGCATGTCGTCCGACAAGACGCTGCTGAACCTATAGTCCCTGATATTCACCCGGGGACGCACCCATAGCTCTACCGGTCGGAATATTCCGCTAAGCCGCCACATGTCCTGGTCCTCCAGATAACTGCCGTCCGACCAACGGTATACTTCCACTGCCAGACGGTTGGTTCCGCACTTCACGAATCCGGTTATGTCAAACTCGGCAGGCGACATCGAATTCTGGCTGTAGCCTACCTGCTCTCCGTTTACCCAGACATACATGGCCGACTTTACTCCTTCAAAATGGAGGTACAGGCACTTGTCCGTCATATCGGGGGTTACCTCAAACGTGGTGACATAAGAGCCTGTCGGATTTCTGTGTCCGTAGCTGTAATATCCGGCGGGAGGCTCGCTTGTCACGCCGGGCGCATCCTTCTGGAAAGGATAGTTCACGTTGGAATAGATAGGTTTGCCATAGCCCTGCAACTGCCATGCTCCCGGCACGGTGATGGTATCCCAAGTGTCGGTATTGAAATCATTCCTGTAGAAGTCGGCCGGGCGCTTTCCCGGGTCGGCCGACCACTGGAAGCGCCACTTGCCATTCAGGGATATGACTTCCTTGCAACCGGCTTTCTGCGAAGGCAATGTCAGTGTGGCATGATACGGTTCTTTGTTGATACCGACTACAGCAGGATTCTCCCAGTCCGGAACCTCCTGGGCACCGGCATAGAGGACACTTAGCAATAGAAAGGCTACTGTCTTTTTTCTCATGTTCTTTTCCCGATTGTGTCAATCCACTTCCATGATGAGTACGCCCCAGGGGGGCAACGTCACGCGGTCTCCTTTTACAGTCTTGCCGGAAACCAGCTCTTCGGATGTCGGATAGTTATAGGTGATTTCCTTGTTCTCGCTGCTGTAGTTGAAGAGGTAGCGGATGACCTTTCCAGCCTCGTTTGTCCCCATACGCTGTATGATGGGGAACACGCTCTCCTCTGCAGCGATGATGCCGGCCCGGATGGCTGCCCTCCGCACGATGGCATCCAGCAGCTGCTGCGAGGGATAGGCCCCGATGTAGGTCAGCCGGCCTTTGCCATAGTTGTTCTCGGTGACCACGGGCCACCGGCCGAAGAAAGGATGCGCTGCGTATGCCAACGGGACAGCCGTCTCGGGTATCAGAAATTCATACCAGTCGCTTATCTGCTTCTCCCCCTCCAGATGGAAGGGATTGTCCTTCAGCGAGAGGTCGCCGATGGTAGAGAATTCCTGGTAATAGAAGCCGCAAGCCTTGCGCAGCGGCCCCGGAGCCAATGTGGCCCGGACAGCGGAGTGCTCGTTGCAATATCCGCTTTTATGCATCATCACTACGTGCCCGCCGGAGTGTACAAATCCGTCGATGGCTGCCAGCAACCGGTCGGTAGCTACGTACAAGGGAGGGATGACCAGCAGGTCGTATCCGCTGAAATCTATTGTCTTATCACAAGGGATGATGTCCGTCTCAATGTTCTGCCGGTAGAGTGCCCTGTGCACCATGTCGATGGGATAGTTGCTCTTGTAGGTGTAGGGCATGAACTGCAGTGCATGATAAGAATCATGACTGTAGAGGATAGCCGCCCGGTTTTTCTTCTTCAGGTTCACGATGCGGCTGCCTATCCGTTCCAACTCTTTGGCGGTAGCGGCAAACTCATTGTATATACGATTGGGCTGGAGGTCATGACCCAGCACACCGCGCCAGTACGTCTCCTGTCCGTAGTGCAGGGTAGCCCAGTGCCAGTACTCCACCATATTGGCTCCGCTGGCATAGTGCGCATACACATTCTGCCGCAGCTGCCGGTCGTAGGGCGGAAACTGGGCGCGGGCATCCCAGCCGATGCCTTGTGCGTTGGTCTCCATCACGATGTAGTTGCCACCGGCCACGGTGCGCACGAAGTCACCGGCGTAGGCGATGCGCTGGCCATCCTGCCTGTCCTGCACGTCGTGGTAGATGTTGATGGCAGGATATTGCATCTGCCTGAAGCTCTCCACCTGGTCTATGTTGTGGAAGTCGGGCATGAAGCAGTGAGTGACGAACTGGTCAGTACGCCTGTATTCATTGACAAGGTCGCACTGCCAGTTCAGGAAGTCGGCTACAGCCTTGCGGTTGTAGCGTTCCCACTCGTTTTTGTACGAGGGGTTTGTCACCCCGTCGCGCGGATAGAACTCCTCCCAGGTATTGATGTTCATTCCCCAGTAGTTCATTCCCCACTCCTTGGCAAGCAGGTTCAGGTCGTTGTTGAATTTCTGTTTGATGTAGTTTCTGAATCCGAAAAAATAGTCTCTGTTGTTCACACCACGCGCTTCGGTTTCGTTGTCTACCTGATAGCCGATGACTGCCGGATGCTGTGCATACCGCTCCAGCATTCGTCGGATAATCCGTTCGCAATAGTATCGGTAGGTGGGGTTTGTAAAGTCCATGTTCTGACGGATGCCATAATAGGCCTTGTCGCCCTTGGCGTGCTCGGCCAGCACTTCCGGGTGCTTGTAGGCCAGCCATGCAGGAATGGAGTAGGTGGGAGTTCCCAAGATGACGTTAATCTCGGCCTCGTGCATCTTGTCCAAAATGCGGTCCATCCACTCAAATTCAAAAGTCCCGTCTTGCGGCTCAAACAGGCCCCAGGCAGATTCTCCCACGCGCACTACAGTCAGTCCCGCCTTTTTCATCAGCCGGATATCTTCGTCCAGTCGTTCTTCGGGCATGTATTCATGATAATAGGCTGCACCGTAGAGTACATGGTCGAATGAATACTGTGCTTTTGTTGGCAAAGTGCACAGTACAAGAATCATCAGCATCAGGTAATATCTGTTTTTCATCGTTGTTATTCTTAAATTCAATAGGTAGGATTGCCTACTTTCTATCAAGCGGGCAATCCCCTGTTCACTTATTAATCAAAAAAAATTGCTTTCAATTCTTGTTGTTGTAGATGTCCATCATCTGCTGCAGAAAGACGGGGTCATCGAACTGGAACGTCTGGCGGTTGTACTGTCCGCCCGGAGTGTCCCACAGTATGGGACACATACCTCGGCTATAGATGGCGCGGGTCACCGATGTCAGGAAGAGGCGCACCACCTCCTGCGTACGTCCCTTGCTCGAACAGCCGTATTCGCCCACTATCACCGGTATACCCCGGTCTACGCAGTTCTTCTTCAGTAACTCCATGTTGTCGTTCAGCTCCTTCATGTCCTGTTCCGTACCCCAGCTTTCCTGTCCTACTCCCCAACCTGCATCCTCGCCTGCACCCAGTATGGCAAACGTGGCGGGCGTATAATAGTGTACGGTAAGAGCCAGCCTGTCAGCCGGGTCGTCGGGAATGCGCGTCAGCGGGTCGAAGGCATACTCTAGTCCGGTGTTATATATCTCCACCAGTAGGTGGCGGCGAGCATTGTTGCCTCCGGTGGCACGTACCACATCCACAAAGAGCTGGTTCAGCTTGTTCACATGGTTGAAGGCTACTGCCTTGTCGGCATCGGTGCCCTTCCAAGGAGTCCAGATTTCGTCGAAACCAATCTCGTTCATAGGCTCGAATAGTAGGTGGTCGCCATACTTCTCTAGTCGGTTGCTTATCTGCGTCCAGATGGAGACGAATTTCCGGCGGGCCTGTTCGTCGGTGGCCGCCTGCTTTATCCAGGTGTTCTCATGATGGATGTTAACCACCGCCACCATGCCGGCATCCAATGTCCAGTTGACTATCTTTTCCACCCGGTCAAACAGGTCGGGATGGATGGTGAAATCATCGGCCAGCAGATTGCCCCAGCTGACAGGGATACGCAGCGAGCGGAATCCGGCCCGGGCATATCCCTCTATCAGTGGCTGGGTGACGATGGGGCTTCCCCATGCCTGCTCGTAGTTGAGGATGCTGCCGGGGTTTATCCAATCTCCTACGGCATCGAGCGTATTGCCCAGATTGATGCCCAGTCCCATTTCGTCAACCAGTTGGCGCGTGGTCAGGTTGGGACGGATGGTGTACTTCTCCGGCTCCTCCTTGGGAACGTAAGCATCCTGCGACACACTCAGCGTCTGCAGGGGCCGGTCGGTGCGGACGGTGACGGTGGCCGTGCGCGGAGCGGGGTCGGTGCTGGGCTCTACCGTCAGACGGTAGATGGCTTGAACGGATGTCTGGCTCTCTAAGGCTATCTGGCACCAGGTCTCGGAGCAGTCGAAGGAGACGGCCTCGCCGGGCGTGATGGCAAACTTACGGCTTCCACCTTCTTGTGGAAAATGGAACTCGGTAGGCTCCACCTGTACGGTTGTGCTCGTCTCACTTTCCGAACTGGAACAGGATACAAAGACGCACAGCATATAGACAAGCAAAAAGAATCTATCATAGGTTGTGTTCATGGAATGTAGTCAATCGTTTAAGTGAAATTATAGTGTTGGGGCGGATGAACAGATCCGCCCCAATTCGAAAAGAAAGGCCGATGGCTTATTTCTTTGTCACTACACGGAAGTTATCGAAGTAGAACTCCAGGTTGAAGGGGCCGTTACCCGTGGGGTTGGTCATCTGGATGGCCAGTTCGGCTCCGTCGCGACGCTGGAAGTCGCCCCAGGTGGCTTCGTCCACCAGACTTGAGAGCGGGATGCTGCACTGCATCCACTGGCCTACCTCCATTTTGCCGGTAAAGTCACTCACAGGCCGGTAGTTCGTCAGGTTGTGTCCCTCGTTGCCCTTCAGGTAGAAGCGGAAGACGGGGCCTTCGTCATAGTCCATGGCCACGTAGCATTCAAACTGCAGGAAGAGGTCGGCCGTAGGCGTATCGGCGGGCAGGAAGGCAGCGTCAATGTCCCACACGGCTGTGTTCTGCAGCTGTCCCCACCACCAGCCCCATGCAGGTATCTCGCCGGAGAGGCGGTAGCAGGCTCCGTCGGAGAAGTAGGGTGCGGCACTGCCGTCGGCCGTGATGGAGGCTGCCTGTCCGCCCCATACAAAGTAACCGATGCCATCATAGTTCAGCACGACGTTTTCCGACGGATAGAATCCGCTCACCTCAGCCGTACCGCCCATGGTGGTGACGGCCAGCGTGCAGGTACCTTGCGGTGCGCGTGGCATGGTGAAGGTGATGCGGTCATTCTCCTCGCTGACTTCCATGGTGCTGAGGTCGGCCTGGCGGTTGCCCATGGTGATGGAGGCGATGTCCATGAAGTTCTGTCCCAGTATGGTGACCGTGGTACCCGTGATAGGCATCATGGAGCTGATGCGGTTGATGACGGGCGGTAATGCCGAGCGGCGGAACGGCGTGAAGGCATCTGCCGTATAGCAGTCTATCACCAGCGTGCCCTTTTCGATGAGTCCTGCCGGAGCGTTGAAGGTAATCAGGTCGAAGTCGTTGTTCACCGTGTACTCCTTCACCTCCACGGCCACGGGAGCATTCTCTATGTCTTCTTCGGCGGTGGTGAAGTAGATGCGCTCTATTTCGTAGAAGTTGCCGCCGAAGACACGTAGCGGGGTGCCTGTCTCTACGGGGAAGGTGGTGGACACGCGGGTGATGTAGGGAGCTGGCGAGAGGACGTGCAGGGCGTAGACGGCCGTGCCATGCGAAGTCTCGATGCGCAGTTCGCCCGTCAGTTCGGGATGGGCGCCTGTCAGTTTGAGTTCAGCCGGGATGGTAAGTATCAGGTTGGTGGAGGTACCATAGTTGGTGTTGAACGAAATCTGCTGGTCGTTGATGAACACTTTCTTCACATCGGTCAGATTTTCACCGATGACTACTATCATCGAGCCCGGGTGGACATCGGTAAAGGTACTGTCCGTCTTGGTCGGATCGGTGAGACGCACACAATGGATGACGGGCTGTCCGCCGGCATCGTCGTCATCGCAAGCGATGAACAGGTTGCAGCCCAGCATGAAGGCCAGCAACAGGATGGGGTAATGTATATATTTCATAATCTTCACTTTCTATATGATAAAACAAGACACATATTAAAACTCATAGGCCACGGGAGGTTCGTTCAGCAGCGGGTTCTGTATGACGTCGCTTTCGGGATAGGGCATCAGGATGTTTCCGTGGTTGATGTCGATTTCTTCGCCCGGTTTGTCCCAGTACTCCTCGCCTTCCAGGAAGGTGTCGCCGTCATAGCGTCCGAAATGCAGGTATCCGTCTTCGTCCTTCATAATGTTGTTGCACGTATAACCTCGGTGCTGGTTGCGGAAGTAGTCCAGCATGTACTCGGGCTTCCAATGGTACCACGATACCATGTCGTACCAGTTGCAGTATTCCATGGAGAATTCCACGCGGCGTTCGCGTATGATGTCGGCAAAGGTGACACTCGTCTTGCGCGGTATGCGGGCACGGTCGCGCACTTGGTTCAGTGCCTCCAGTCCGGGGCCGCCGTTCA
>SAMEA3663297__coassemble_1080_pt1 | contig 10900 bp, 9 predicted proteins | sample SAMEA3663297__metabat2_low_PE_003 | metagenome-assembled genome bin SAMEA3663297 (sample SAMEA3663297) | pig gut metagenome | biome: pig gut; feature: pig-associated habitat; material: faeces | place: China | collected 2013
GACATCTATGATGTTTGTTAGCTGTTGATTTCACGTAGTAAATGCCTGATTGAAGCAAGCGGATGATAGAGTATCATCCTTGGCCCCGCCCAACGCATGACCGTCCTGATTTTTTCCTTCATCTCAGGTCGATAGCAATGTGTGGGGCATTTCTTGCAGGTAGACTTGTCCTCCCCGTAGCGGCATCTGTCAAGGCGGCTGTGGGCATAGCTCAACAGTTCCCTGCAACTTGGGCATAGCTCGGCATGTCCTTCGCACTTCCGGCAATACAGACGTATCATCTGCTCCACCACATTCTTCTCTTCTTCTATGCGTCTATTTGCCATCGTTATAGTATTAGTGTAACCTCTGATATACGCCATCTTCCTTTCTTTGCCTTGTACTTGTCAATGCCGTACAACAAGAAAGATGCTATGTTGACGGCAAGGAGATAACCAAGAATTATGTTCATCATCTTAATGCCCTTTCCGCTTCCATGGTTTATACACAGATACTATGGTTACAAAAGTCAGCAGCAATATTTGGAGCAGACCAGCATAGGCGTTTGCCGTCACGTTATGCCAATATTGCGCCGCATCACCATTCCCCTCCATGATAGCCTTACCTATCAGCACATTCTCCTTCACCAACGGCCCCATGTAGAACGTGCCGAAAAGAATCATAAAGAGAGTTAGCACCCATTTCACCGTGAGCCATCTGTGCCTGAAGAAACCCCAGTTGGTGAACGTGCCATAGATTATGCCCGTAAGCAGACAGCCTACAGCTCCTGGCACCAGTATCTTCATGTCGATGGCTTCCAGTATCTCTGCCATCCAATACATTCCTGCCGCATCCTCCACTTCTACAAGGTGTCGCAACAGGTTCATGGATATGGCAGAACCAAACCAAGCTATTGCACACATAAGGTGTAACACCTTCAGTGCCTTCATTCCTTTTGCTGACAGTTTCTTCATTGTTATTTTGTTATTGTCATTATGTTATATGTATAACTCGTTCTCTTTCCTTGTGGCACATACCTTTTTGAGGGCTTGCGTAGCTATAAGGGTCATCATGGTGCCGATTCCTCTTGACCTCGTAGGACATACTGATACACATTTCATGCAGGATATGCACTTCTCGGTATCGACCCTCTTCGGGTCAGAGAGTGGAATGGCATCCGCAGGACATTGTGTGGCACAAACGCCGCAACCATTGCATCCGCGCTTTCCTTTCGGTTGGGGTACTTGCCCGCCTTGTTTGTAGGGACGATGACCAGGCACCTGCGGCATCATGCAGTCGTGACTTTCTGCCTTGCGCATGATATCTGCACCGAAATGTCGGAGCATCTGTTCATCGGCTGCATCAGGTCTGCCTTTGCCGTATTTCCTGATGATGCTGTGCTCGGCTACGGCAGCTACTGCGGCAACCACACGAAAACCTATCTCCGACGCTACATCCTGCATCTCAAGCAGTGCATCATCGTAGGCACGGTTGCCGAAGACGGCTACCACAACACATCTTGCGCCATTGGGATTAACCATCCGCAGACGTTCCACAGCCAATGCCGGCACACGTCCTGCAAAGACTGGCATGGCAATGACAGACAAGTCGTCCTCATGGATGTCGGGCAGCTGGATGCCAGCTGCCTTGACGCACAAGTCTGTCACAACGCTCTCTTTACCCATGCCCTGACATAGGATTTCGCTCACTCGCCGTGTCCCTCCTGTGGGACTGAATATGATTTGGTGTATCATCATCTGTTACTTAAATCGTTTCTTTTGTTACTCAATATTCTATCACGACATTCCACATGCTTCTTTCAGCAGTTTGAGCATTTCTTCCTCATGTATGGAGCAAGCCTCTTCTTTCCATTGTCGGCTGTCGCCGGTAGTCATTTCGCTCATTCTACGTAATTTTAAACTTCCCTTGCCAATCATATCTTGGAATGTTGATTTCTTTGCACTTGGATGCAGATTGGAGAACTTTGAGTTGACGTTCCTCTGAATCAAGCATAAATTTCCAAATCTATCTACTCCATTTGGACCTTCATCCTCCCAACGAGGAAAACTTCCTTCCGATGGGTTGCGAGGATACCAATGTTCAACTGAGTTCCTGAATTCAAAATCAAAGTCGATTTTAGTATTCTTTTTCCAAAGCAAATAATCGAGGTAATTGAGAACAATATGTGGTGTGGTTACACCTAAATGGATATTTTCTTTGTTCTTCATGAACTCTATAACACGTTCCTTGGCAACATCATTTACTATATCCTCATATATCCATCCTTCTGGGGCACGGCCAAGGAAGCAGTCTGTCAGCCAGATCAGGAGTTTAGTAATCCAGTGCATAACTTTAGGTGAAGTATTGGAAACACGCATTGCTGCCTGAAGCATTAGGATATCTCTATTATGCTGCTCATTATACCAGCACCCATCGGCTACAACCTTCGTAAGTTTGTAGAGTGCTTTTTTGTTCCCTCCTTGTCCGTATGAACATATCTCTTTTAAACTCCATTCTCCATCTTGTGCCGCATCACCGACAAATTCTCGTTTGATAATATATAAGTCAAACAAATAGCGTGTTCTAAGCAAACAGACGATAAAACTTTTGACAAAATATTTGGGGTCAATGGGTTTATTGTTGATTGCACCCTTACACATCACACGTTCAAAGTCTTCGACCAGCTTTTTGTCATCCAACATTTTGTCAAGCAGGTCTGTCTGCGATGTGATGTGTTCTTGATGAACAAAGACACGAAGGGAATGGAGAAGGAAATATGAAAAGTCGATGATACTTTCAAATCGAGCTTTCTGATTCTCTTCATTATAAACATCTTCTGTAGTTATCTTGAAATCTGTACGAATGGCTTCAATAATAGAATACCCTTTAGACAGTTTCTTCGAGACGGATAATTTTCTGTAATCATTTATTTTTTGTAAACTTAGGTCATTCCAATATGGTCCGAAAATTTCCTCTCTTATGCTTTTGGGAAAATGCATTTGGATATATCCGTCAATATTTCTGCAGGCATCCCATATAGTAGAAAATATCTCTTGCCACTTTTTGTCACCTTGCAAATAAGCCATCAATTTTGCTTTGAGTACATCGCTCTGCTCCAATTGCTCCCCTCGGGTATTCATTATCTCAAAATAATGATTAAGATCTGTATGCTTTGGCACTTCTATACGATACAAGACTGTTTTGCGGAGCTTTTCCATTAGTATTGATGTATCGTCTAAACATTCGAGTTTGTCCTTAATGATATTATATCCACTTATAATTTCTTGTTGGATTCTTCTTTCATCAATCTGGTCGGAAGATGTTCCTAAAGCCATTTTATCTATACAATTCAAAGTGTAGTTGCTTTTATCTCTGCAGTCAAACTGCAGTGCTGCCTTTTCTCTGTGATGAATTTCTCCAAGATACTTTAGCAGCAAAAAGAGTGTTGTCAGGCGTTGTTGCCCGTCAATGACTTCAAAAGCATCATTTCTACGATATACGATTAATGAGCCGATATAATATTGCCCATCGGTCGGAACATCTAATATGTCATCTATTAGTTGAACAATATGTTTTTCCTCCCAAGCATATCCACGTTGATACAGCGGCACAATGTAGTGCTCATCTGTAAAAATGTTCTTTTCGTTAGTGAGAATACTAAGTTCTGTAACCATGTTTTAAAAGCCTTTATGTTTCATGTTTTCTAAAAGTTTATGCAGCATGTTACGCTCTTCCACGCAATTTCTGCAAGACAACTCTATAGGTATGTTTATTATTATGTTACCTATTTCTGTATGTTTCCTTGCTTGTGTAATTAAGGAAAAAATAGGTGTACTATTGTTTATTCCATCTCCAACAGCATATTTGTTTACAGAATCGAACGATAGATTATCCAGTTCTATACGCAGCATGAAAGCCCACATAAAGAGTTTTTTCAATGCTAAAGGGTCAAGTTTGTGGAAACGGTCATAGTATAGTAGAACGGATGCCTTGTAGAGTTTCCTTACATGTTTCATTCCTATGCTGCAATGTTTTTCCTCTAAAAAATGACGCATTTCAGCAAAATCGTCCTTCTTTCTCAACTCAGACTCAATGTTTCTCATTAGTTGTAGATAATGATCTACCATTTCGAAAAAGTCGCTGCCGGCAACAAACGGTTCTGTTATTTGGAAATATGGCATTGCCTTGTAAGTACGACGTGCAAAGGTATATGGACAATCTATCGATACCCCTTTAAAAGTATCAATGTCCTTATCTGTAAATGTCCATGTCTTCCGTCCCCTTGACCAATTCCAAATAGGGAATAGGTAATCGCGGAATAGTTCCCGAATATTCTCAACGTTTTTCTCTTCCCATTTGTTCACTGCATATTCCATATCATAGGGATTTCCACGCATTTCTCTGAGATGGTATGCTTTGAGCAGGTCGTGTGGATCAAGAGCTCGACCACGTGTGTTTTGTGAATCAAATAGTTGGAATGCTTCAGACTCTTTCTCAACATAAATTATGACTACCTCAAGTATATCCTTCATGGCTTTAATGAAAGCTGTTTCTTCTGAGGTTCGGAGAGAAAACCACTCTTTGATACATTGGTAATTTTCATTGATATGCCTAAGTGTAATGTTGTCTGTGAATTTGTTGTTGAGAATACTGTTTTCAAATGTTGCATCCAGATAGTGATTTAATAATGTGAGTGAAATCATGCGTTGCTGACCATCCACTACATGCAGAGTGTTACCATCTTTATGCAGAATAATTGTACCGACTCTGTATTTGAAGTCGGTGTATAATCTATTTTCGCTAATTGCATGCTCAATGTCAAGAAGTAAATCCGTAATATTTTGAACGCCCCATTTATATGGACGTTGATATTCTGGAATACTTAAGTTTTTTCTTAAGCAATTGCTCACAGAGATAATTTCAATTTTATTTTGTTCCATAAATCGTTGTCGTATATGGCTACTTTAATGACTCCATCCCGTTTCTGCTCAAAGAGTTCGTAAGCTTCCGCTATCCTTGCAAGCGGATAACGATGCGTGATGAGCGGAGTAGTATCTATCTTGCCCTCCTTGATGAGCTGAAGTATCTCTTCGCAGTCACAGCCGTCCACACCTCCCGTCTTGAAGGTGAGGTTCTTGCCGTACATCTGAGGCAAGGGAAGAATTTGCGGCTCGTCGTAGAGGGCTACAATGGTCACAATAGCATTGGGCCTTGCACATTGCCATGCCAGTTGGAAGGTATCTTTGCCTCCAGCCACCTCCATCACCCGGTCGGCTCCTCCGTGGTCGCTGTGCTGCCTGACGAAGTCGGGGCATTCCTCTGGGGTCGTCAGCAGGACGTCGGGGTAATGCTGCCTCACAAATGCACGACGTTCTGCCGACTGTTCGCAGACAATGATACGCCTGGGATGTTTCAGCATCGTGCAGAGCAGGGTACAAATGCCGGTGGGCCCTGCTCCGATGATGAGCACGGTATCATCTTCCGTAATCTCGCTGATACGAGCCGCCCAAAAGCCGGTAGCGAGGATGTCGCCCACAAACAATGCCTGTTCGTCGCTTACCCCATCGGGTATGTAGTTGAGTCCCTGCTGTGCCAATGGTACTCGCACATAGTCCGTCTGCCCTCCGTCGATGCGGCAACCCAGAGCCCACCCGCCATGCGGAGAGGTGCAGTTGTTCACATAGCCATGCTTGCAGTAGAAACATTCTCCGCAGAAAGTCTCCACGTTCACCGTCACACGGTCGCCTTTACGGAATCCCCGGACTTCACTGCCCAGTTCTTCCACTATGCCCACCATCTCATGCCCGACGGTAATGCCCGGCACAGCCCTCGGCACACTGCCATGCTTGATGTGCAGGTCGCTGGTGCAGATGCTGCTCATAGTCACACGGACGATGGCATCCGTGGGCTCCTGTATCGTAGGCTTGGGCTTATCCACCAACTCAAACCTGCCTTTCTCTATATAGGTATATGCTTTCATCGCTTCAAAAATAGGCTGTCGTTACCAACCATTGACTGGCAATTTGTGTGCAAAGATAGTAATTATATTCATATACCCATTGGCTGGATGAAGGTTGTTTCATATGTTAGACAAGCTGTGTCGTGAGGTTGCATATTCACTCACCGTCCCAATAGTAGCCTTTACTACATCAAAAGAGTGGTTATCATAGCATGAGAAAGGGGCTTCTGCAAACGTAATGCAGCTTGAAATGGTCGTTTCATGGCATGAAATGATCGTTTCATGGCTTCGTACCGTCATTTCATGCCATGATACAATGTTTTTATTTGACATCAACCATATACGCTGACATGCTCTCTGTCTGTCGTCGATAAATGTCAGGGCATCTTTTACCGCTCTTTCAAAGGCAGTGTCCTGGCCGGGGACGGTGATGAACAGGTGTACCGTGCCTTCGTATTCCATTCGCTTGACCTTGCCACCCATCCTCTCCGCAAAGGCCTTGCCCTGGTCGCGCAGGATGTCCCTTTCGGCTGCAATCATTAAGGTTCTTGGCAGTGTCTGCAACTCCTCGTCACTGCACAGGCCTACGCTGATGGAGGTAGCATGAGCATCAGCACGGAGCGTATAGGCATGGTTGAAGGCTTCCATGATCTCTGCGTCCAGCCCAAAGCCTTTGCCATACAGCTGCCACGACTCACTGCCATCATTGTAAGCCTTTGTTACAGGATAGAACAGGAGCAAGGATTCTATCTTGTTGCGGCATGTCTCCGATAAAGCCGTTGCCAGTGCCAGGTTTCCCCCCGAACTGTCACCACCCAGGGTGATGCGATTGACATCAATATGCAACTCGTCGGCATGACTGATGATGTACTTGACGGCATCGATACAGTCATGGAGTCCCTCCGGATAGGGATGCTCAGGGGCCAGACGGTAGTCAAGGGCTATGACCTTTATTTTTCCGGCAACAGCCATGGCATTACAGAATTTCTCGCAGCTGTTGATGCTGCCAAAAGTCCATCCGCCACCATGAAGATATAGCAGTACGGGAAGCGGTTCGTCCTGACACTCCTTCGGCTCATACATACGCATGGTTCCGGTAATCATTCTTGTCTGTACGTTGTCGGCATACTTCGGCTGCGTATTGCGTGAGTGACGGACAGCCATCAGAAGACCATTGTCCCCCTCTATCGCTTTGAGAATGGCCAGGGTCTGCTTTTGTTGCAGGTCAGACGGCATGTCTTGCAGAAAAGCATCGGCTTGAGTACGCATGATACACGCAAGGCTCACCTTGTTATTGACAACATTTGCTCCACACTGACTGGGCAGTGTTTGCGCTCCCGTTTCTGCGACCGGTATGATGCCGATGAGCAACGAAAGGAGCACAACCACATAGTGATGTTTATTTGTCTGTTTCATGCCAAAGGTAATAATCAGTCTGGCTGCTGCCCATCGTGGGCTTTCCATGTACACTCCGTCAGTTTCATGTCTGTGAACACCGCCTTGAACGATGATTCTTCCGGTGAGCAGGCATAGATGCCGAAACGTATCTTCTCTCCACCTTGGTGCAGGTGACAGACGCGCATTTGCGAGAAGTGTTCTCCGTCCTGTGAACACTCTATGCAATAGTCGTCCTCTCGACGAGAGAATCTATACCACATCGTCTTGACATTGGCAGAGATGGCCGTTGTAGCCCAATCTGAATAACCGTTGTTGGTCACTACACTTCCCAAATGCTGGAACTCCTCATTCTCGTACTCCACACTGCCCTTTAGCCAGTTGTCGCTGTCAAGATAAAGGACGATGCCACACTGGTCAAACCGGTGATGACTCTCCGAGAAATCGGTCTTCACGATGAAACTGAAGTACTTCTCTTCTGTCTCCATTTGGAATACAGGTGCATTGTCATTGCGAAAATGATAGTAGGTACGTTGCCACAGGTCAGTGTGCGGCTTTGTTACCACTTCTATGGTGTCACCCTTGATGACGCAACTCTCGGGTTGTCGCGTCCAACTGAAATTATCGATATTGAGTACCATTTGTTTCTCACTTTGTGCAACACCTTCTTGGGGGGTGCCGTTTTCTTTGGTGCCACATGCTGCAAGTAGTGTCAGCATGGTGATGGGGATGATTGTCTTCTTCATTGTAGATTGCCTATTCTTTGATTATGCCAAACATGGTTTCAAGCATCTTTGTTCCGCTCTCTGTCCGAAATATGTTTCTGCGAACGGCATACACGGCATCGGCAGATTCGTTGTCTTCATACAGATTCACCAGAAAGTCGGCCTCGATGAGAATCTGGTAATCCAAATCCTCGCACACATGGTAGGTGTGATGGTGGCCGACCAGCCAACAGATGCGTTCAATCTGCCGGTCGGTATAACCTCCGAGACGTATGAGTAACTCACGTGCTACCGCAGGCCCTTCCTTCTCCTGAAGTTTGCCGTTCTGATGCCCGTACTTCTTCTCACTCGCCCTGATACCTATATCATGAACGAGGGCAGCACTCTCAAGGATGAACTGAGTATCCTCGTCCACTCCTTCGCATTTACCTATCAGCGAAGCGTAGGCATGGACTTTTGTCGTATGCTGAACGCGCTTTGGGTCGCCATTGTTATACTCAAGCATGGCGAGAGCCAGTTCTCCAATCTTTGTCATTTGTCTATTCGTTATTTGGTGAATTGCCGGACAAACCTTTTCTGTTGACTGAATCGAAAGGTTAGATTCTTCGCTTCTGCAAAATTAGGGGTTTTCCTTCTAAATATAGGCTTTATGGGATGGAAATTTCACGATTAAAGCAAATCCATCCATGAAGATAGGTAAAGAGTAAACAGAAAGAGCGGTCATATACCTTCTGGGGTAATATGACCACTCTGCTTGTTTATTCGTAAGTCAGGTGAAGCAACTCAACCTGCTATCCGTATTTAGAACTGGAAGAATCGCTTTGCGTTGTTGTAGCTGATGTCTTCAATCATCTGGTTCACACGATCCATTTCGCTGGCTGGAATCTCACCGTTCTCCACATCGCGACCTACCAGGTTGCAGAGGGTACGGCGGAAGTACTCATGACGCGGGTAGGAGAGGAACGAGCGCGAGTCCGTCAGCATACCTACAAAGCGGCTCAGCAAGCCCAGCACGCTCAGTGCGTTCATCTCCATACCGTCCTTTTGGTCGAGGAACCACCAGCCCGAACCGAACTGAATCTTGCCCGGTACACTGCCGTCCTGGAAGTTGCCCAGCATAGTGGCAATCACTTCGTTGGCACAAGGGTTCAGGTTGTACAGGATGGTCTTGGTCAGCTTGCCCTCGCTGTTCAGGCGATCCAGGAACTTGGCCATGGCCTTGGCCGTTGTAAATTCACCGATGGAGTCGAAACCGGTGTCAGGACCCAGCAACTTGAACATCTTGCTGTTGTTGTTGCGGATGGCACCGTAGTGGAACTGTTGTGTCCATCCCTTCTCCCAGTCCATCTCACCAAATACCACCAACATGGCCGACTTGAACTTCAGCACCTCTTCACGGGTCAGTTCTGTACCGCCATATACCTTATTAAATATAGCCTTGATTTCGGCTTCGGTGTACTCTTCCGCATAGAACTCTTCGATGCCGTGGTCAGAGAGCTTGCAACCTTGGGCAGCGAAGAAGTCGTGACGCTTGCGCAGGGCGGCAATCATGTCATCGAAGGTAGAGATGGTCACTCCACTTACCTCAGCCAGTTTCTCCACATAGGCGCGGAAGTCGGCTGCTACCTCTACGGCCATGGCCTTGTCCGGACGCCATGTGGGAAGCATCTTGATTTCAAATCCGCTTTCGCGTGTGCGGATGTGGTGTTCCAGCGTGTCAACGGGGTCGTCCGTAGTACATACGGTCTCCACATGGTAACGACGCATCATGCCGCGTGCCGAGTACTCGGGTTGTTGCAGCTTCTCGTTGCACTCGTCATAGATTTCGCGTGCGGTCTGCGGATTCAGAATCTTATTGATGCCAAAGGCAGTCTTCAGTTCCAGATGAGTCCAGTGGTACAAAGGATTGCGGAATGTGTAGGGCACTGTTTCTGCCCATTTCTCAAACTTCTCCCAGTCTGTAGTGTCCTTGCCTGTGCAGTAGCGTTCGTCTACACCGTTGGTACGCATGGCACGCCACTTGTAGTGGTCGCCTCCCAGCCAGATTTCAGTCAATGACTTGAATTGATAGTCGTCGGCCACCATTTGGGGAATCAGGTGACAGTGGTAGTCGATAATCGGCATTTTGGCCGCATGTTCGTGGTACAACTTCTGTGCGGTTTCGGTCTGCAGCAAGAAGTTTTCATCCATAAAGTTTTTCATTTCTATCTGTTTTAAGTATCTAAAAATATTACTTTTTACTATATTCTTTATATAAAACTGATAATAAAGCGGATAAGGCCAGAAATGTATTTTAGCTTTCTTAACCGTTATCGAACACAAAAGTAGATATTTTACTTGGATAAACAAAATATTTCGTATCTTTGCGGCGAATATTTAGTATATTTTCAAGTTTACCCCACGAAAGTGGAGTCAAACCATTTACCAAACAGCCCTTAAGAGGTACAAAGACAGCAGTATGGAGCATAAGACATATACCATCAAAGACATCGCCCGACTGGCGGGTGTATCGGCCGGCACCGTTGACCGTGTGCTGCACGACCGTGGCTCTGTGTCGGCAGCCAGCAGAGAGAAAGTACAGCGTGTGCTCGATGAGATCGAGTATCAGCCCAATATGTTTGCCATCGGTCTGGCAGCCAAGAAGCCTTACTGCATCATCTGCCTGATACCCGACCACATCGAACACGACTATTGGCACGCCGTCTATCGGGGCATCTGCCGGGCTGAGCAGGAGATGGCTCCTTTCAATGTCACTATCCGCTACGTCCGATACCGTCATGCCGACTGTGCTTCCTATGAAGAGGCGTGCCGCAGGGTAGGGCAGGAGCAACCGGATGCCGTA
>SAMEA3663297__coassemble_1128_pt1 | contig 10477 bp, 10 predicted proteins | sample SAMEA3663297__metabat2_low_PE_003 | metagenome-assembled genome bin SAMEA3663297 (sample SAMEA3663297) | pig gut metagenome | biome: pig gut; feature: pig-associated habitat; material: faeces | place: China | collected 2013
TAGGGTTACGCCGTGCATTCACCCTGCTAAAAATCTATTTATCAACAAGATACAAACAACCGATGTAGGGTGCATGCTTTTTGCGTTCCGCTTTCGGATTCGATTCTCTTTACACAATAGGGTGTCCGTCGAATATACAAGCTTGACACGTATATTTATCCGCAATGCCTCCTGCAGAAAGTATGTTTCAATAACAGAAGAGATAGTTGGTACAACAAATTGGATACTCTATTTCTTGGGTTGGCAGTATATAACCCGACTTGTCCCGATAATGGACAATATTATCCTCTAAAAATCAAATGAAACGAACAGAAACAGTAAGAGAGAGTGCCAACGGTTTCTTTGGCACTCTCTCTTACTGTTATTCTCTCCTAGTCTATAGATCAAAATTGATAACCTATCGCGATTCTCAAATCACCTTTACTATTTCCATACCCGTTGGCGGAATTAAGTACGCACTAACTTAATTCCGCCAACGGGTAGTAATATAAGGTCGATTTATTGAACTCATGTTAAATATGAAGTCACTCATAAGATGGAGCAAGTATATCCCATACAAGAACCGATAATCAACTATTCTGACACTCTGTTCGTGTACAAATTTCACGAAGGGGAAATAAGACGTCATGCCGTGACTGACCATACTCTGGTATATGTGTATTCCGGTGAGATGACAATTATCAATAAGACCAAGACAACGAAGCTGTATGCAGGTGATTGTGTTTTTCTATCACGCAACCACAAGGTAAAGGTGTCTGCACGCCCATACAATGGAATAGAACTGAAGAGTGTGTTTCTTACATTTACACGTTCCTTTCTTGTTCGTTATTGCCATCGTATGGACAAGTCATTGTTGCCATCACCTGAAAAAAAGAGAATGCCAAGTATCGTGTTGCTTGAGAAAGACCTTCACATCCAAAGTCTTTTCCATGCCCTCAGCACCTTCTTCATCGCATGGGAAAAACCAACCAGGCAATATATGGAACACAAAGTGACCGAAGGTATAGAGGCATTGATGGCAATCAATCCTCGTTTCTGCATCAACCTTTTTGATTTCATGGGGCCATGGAAAATCAATATCTCAGAGTTCATGGAACAGAATTATACGGAGAATCTGTCTGTCGAGGAAATGGCTCATTTTACGGGACGAAGCTTGGCCACATTCAAACGAGACTTCAAGCAAATAAGCGATTTGACTCCCCAACGTTGGATGACTCGCAGAAGACTCGAAGAGGCATACAAGTTGTTGTCCGAAGGAAAGACAGCAAGCGAAATATTCCTGCAGCTTGGTTTCAAAAGCCTTTCGCATTTCTCCACCGCAATCAAACGACAGTATGGCAAATCTCCTAATGAACTTTTGAATAAACTTCTTTGAACTTTTGAATAAAGTTAATCCGCCCTTTTCCTTATTAGCTTTGCATAAGATTTAAGATAATTGAGCAATGAAAAAGGTAAAGTTCAACAACAAGGGAATAGAGATGGCAGGACATCTCTTCCTCCCCGAAAAGATGGAGTCAGGAAGGACCTATCCTTCCATCGTATGTGCAAGTCCTGCAGGTTCTGTCAAGGAACAACACATATTGATATGTACGACCGTCAACCATACGTGGATGAAGCAATCGGAAAGATAACGGACTTCTTGAATTCCAATCTGAAGTAGTCGAGTGATCATAATGCCAATAAAAAAATCTCCCTGCTGACCAACATGGCACAACAGGGAGACGGTGATGTGATATTAATCAAATGAAGCAGGGTCTATCAATCCTTCAGCTTGGCACGGATAAAGTCGCGGTTCAAGCGGGCAATGTTGCTGATGGAAACATTTTTCGGGCATTCAGCCTCACAGGCACGTGTATTGGTGCAGTTACCAAATCCCAGTTCGTCCATCTTGCTCAGCATGGCCTTGGCACGACGCAACGCTTCGGGTTTGCCTTGCGGCAACAGGTTGAGCTGGCTTACCTTGGCAGATACGAAAAGCATAGCCGAACCATTCTTGCAGGCAGCTACACAAGCACCGCAACCGATGCAGCTGGCAGCATCCATAGCTTCGTCGGCGATGGGCTTCGGAATCAGGATGGCATTGGCATCCTGCGGAGCACCTGTGCGTACACTGACGTAGCCACCGGCCTGCATAATCTTGTCATAAGCCGTACGGTCTACCATCAAGTCCTTGATGACCGGGAAACCGGCCGAACGCCAAGGCTCTACGGTGATGGTATCGCCGTCCTTGAAGCGACGCATATAGATCTGGCACGTTGTAGCACCTGTTGCGGGACCATGAGGATGGCCGTTGATGTAGAGCGAGCACATACCGCAGATGCCCTCGCGGCAGTCGTGGTCAAATACCACCGGTTCCTTACCTTCAGAAATCAGTTGTTCGTTCAGAATATCCAGCATTTCGAGGAATGAAGTATCACCCGGAATGTCCTTCATCTGGTATGTCTCAAATGCGCCTTTTGCCTTCGGCCCGGCCTGACGCCATACTTTCAAAGTAAAACTTATATTCTTATCCATTTTTCTTTCATTCTTTAATTGTTCAACATTCCCGATTAGCTCTTATAGTTACGAGTCTGAACTTTGATTGCCTCATATACCAGCGGTTCTTTCAGCAATACCGGAGCCTTTTCGTCAGAGCCTTGGTATTCCCAGCAAGCCACGTAGAAGAAGTTCTCGTCATCACGTTTGGCTTCGCCTTCCTCGGTCTGATATTCTTCACGGAAGTGACCACCGCAGCTTTCGTTACGGTTCAAGGCATCGTAAGCAATCAGTTCGCCCATCGTGATGAAGTCTTGCAGGCGGATAGCCTTGTCAAGCTCTACGTTCATGCCTTCCTTCGAACCCGGGATAAAGAGGTTGGTTTCGAATTCCTTACGGATCTCTTTCAAACGCTTCAAGCCCTCTTTCAGGCCGGCTTCGGTACGTCCCATACCTACATATTCCCACATCACGTGACCCAGTTCCTTGTGAATGGAGTCAACAGACTTCTTGCCCTTGATGTTCATCAGGCGGTCAACCTTATCCTGAACGGCTTTTTCGGCTGCTACAAACTCAGGCAGATCGGTAGAGAAGCGAGGAACCGTAATCTGGTCAGCCAGATAGTTCTGGATAGTATAAGGTAATACAAAATATCCATCGGCCAGACCTTGCATCAAGGCAGAAGCACCCAGACGGTTGGCACCGTGGTCAGAGAAGTTACATTCGCCGATTGCAAACAGACCCTTGATAGAGGTCATCAGTTCATAGTCAACCCAGATACCGCCCATCGTGTAGTGGATAGCAGGATAAATCATCATCGGATTTTCGTAAGGACTTACGTCGGTAATCTCTTCGTACATATCGAAGAGGTTGCCATAACGTTGTGCTACGACATCCTTGCCCAGACGGTTGATAGCCTCAGAGAAGTCGAGGAATACAGCCAGACCGGTATTGTTCACGCCGAAGCCCTTGTCGCAACGTTCCTTAGCGGCACGGCTGGCCACGTCGCGCGGAACGAGGTTACCGAATGCGGGATAGCGGCGTTCCAAGTAGTAGTCGCGGTCTTCTTCGGGGATGTCCTTGCCTTGCAGCGTTCCCTCTTGCAGCTTCTTGGCATCTTCAAGTTTCTTCGGTACCCAGATGCGGCCGTCGTTACGCAGCGACTCTGACATCAGCGTCAGCTTGGACTGCTTGTCACCATGAACGGGGATGCAAGTGGGGTGAATCTGTACGTATGCGGGGTTGGCAAACCAGGCTCCCTTGCGGTAGCAAGCCATGGCGGCCGAACAGTTGCAGGCCATTGCATTGGTGGAGAGGAAGTAAGTGTTGCCATAACCACCGGTAGCGATGACAACGGCATGAGCTGCAAAACGCTCCAGTTTGCCCGTCACCAGATTCTTGGCAATGATACCGCGGGCACGTCCGTCAATCAGCACGACATCTTCCATTTCGTAACGGGTGTAGAGCTTGACTGTACCCACATTCACCTGACGACTCAATGCAGAATAGGCACCCAGCAGCAGCTGCTGGCCTGTCTGACCTTTGGCATAGAACGTACGCGATACCTGTGCACCACCGAACGAACGGTTGTCCAGTGTACCGCCGTATTCGCGGGCGAAAGGAACACCTTGTGCCACACATTGGTCAATAATGTTGTTGGATACTTCAGCCAGACGGTACACGTTGGCTTCGCGGGCGCGGTAGTCGCCACCCTTCACTGTATCGTAGAAGAGACGATAAACCGAGTCACCGTCGTTCTGGTAATTCTTTGCAGCGTTGATACCACCCTGTGCTGCGATGGAGTGAGCACGACGCGGGGAGTCTTGAATACAGAAATTGAATACTCTGAAACCCATTTCGCCGAGTGAAGCAGCAGCACTGGCGCCGGCCAGTCCGGTACCTACCACGATAATGTCCAGACGGCGCTTGTTGGCAGGATTGACAAGTTTTTGATGAGCCTTATAGTTGGTCCATTTCTCAGCCACCGGTCCTTCCGGTATTTTAGAATCTATCTTGGTCATATTAATTTGTTTTTTAGTTTAATAAGTTTTTCAGTTCGTAAGTTTGTCCACTTGCAACTTGTTCTATTCGGAAACCGATTTAGCAACAAGCACCGCAACACATCAACGACTTGAGGAAGAAGACAACCACCACTGCTGCGAAGCATACAACGATGATGGTAGAGTAGATGTTGGAGATGCACTTCCAACGGTTGATCCATACCTTGTTGTTCCAACCCAGAGACTGCATAGAGCTCCAGAAACCGTGAGTAAGGTGGAACCACAGGGCGGCCAGCCAAATAAGATAAAGTACCACGAAGACGGGGCAAGAGAAGGTGTTCTGGATGTGCAGGGCACCGTTGGAGGCATTGACCAAAGTCAATGTATCAACATGACCACCCATGTTATGAACCACTTCGGGCAACATCATTTTTGCCCAGAAATTTGCCAAGTGCAGGCCCAAACCTACAATCACGATGATACCCAGTACCAGCATGTTCTGTGAAGCCCACTCCACACTCTTCGGTTTTTCCACTACCGCATAACGCTCGCTACCGCGGGCATTGCGGTTCTGTACGGTCAGCCAGAAGGCATAGATGATGTGAATGACAAACAAGGCTGCCAGGCCGAGTGTGCCTACTAAAGCGTACCAGTTTGCTCCCAGAAACGCACAAACCATGTTGTAACCATCAGCTGAAACCAATGCAACAAGGTTCATCGCCATGTGAAACGTCAGAAACAGGACAAGGGCAATGCCGGTAACGCTCATCACCACTTTCCTTCCTACAGATGAATTACTTAACCACATAAATGATTGAATTTAAATTATTTAATAGTTAGAAAATTTGTTCATTAGGAATTGGTTAACCTAATCTCACGCAAAAATAAAAGAAATACCTTGATTAACCAAGGAATTAAAGAAATTATTCCGTAATCTCTTCATCAACTTTTGATTTCAGAGGAACGATTTGTTCGCCTTCGGCCATGCGTTTGCGCAGCGAACGCGGAGTGTCACCAAATGAATCTTTACAGAAATGGGCAAAGTGGGAGAGCGATTCAAAGCCGTAGTGTGCACTGATGGTAGAGATGCGCTGCTTGGTGTAGCGCAAATCGTCTAAGATGCCGGCACGTTTCTTGTCCAGAATCCACTCATAGACGGGTGCGTTATACATATTTTTAAACAAACGACGGAATGTGTTGGTGGTATAGCCACCCAAGTGGGCAAACTCCTCGACGTTCTTGACGCGCTCCCAATTCTGCATCACAAAGTAATGAAAACTCTCTGTATAGGTACTGATGGGATAGAAGAAGGCGCTGATGGTATAGAACGGATAGCCGGTGGTGAGAAGATACATCAGCTCTTCTCCCTTTAGCTTGGCAAACTTCTCGCAAAGGATGGGAGAATCCTGAAAATGGAGGACAAGTGAATTCAGGAAAACTTTCAATTTGGGAATAACGGTCAAGGGAGAATAGACCAACGGAGCCTCCGAATGGTTGAGAATCTCGTTATACAACCTTTCGCACAGCAAAGGAGGTTCGGTAAAGCGAAACAGAATGTACGCCACATTTGTCAAAGCCAGCAGTTCCAACTTGGAGCCGATAGCCTGCAGGATGAATTGGCCCTCATGTACAGTCGTACCCGGATACTCCTCGCTATTGACCAGCAAATCACCTCTCATCACAAACAGCATGGTGTTCTGCGTGCACTTCACGACGGGGAAATGTTTTCCTCGGACATAATGGTGATATGTCAGAATCTCATCGGAATGGTGCGGACAAGAGGCACAACCGACGGGTGGATTACAGTGACTTTGTTGGTCCATAATTGTATCGGAAGATGATTTTGCGCAACAAAGATAGGATTTTTCTGTGAAAACAACTGCTTTTTATCGTATCTTTGCACGAAACAAATGTGAAGCGACCATGAAAAGATTGGCTCTTGTCGTATATTCTATCCTGTTTCTTGTCGGAACAAGTCATGCGCAGAATTGGGATATCAATACACTCCACCGCATCAACAGTTGGGATGGGACGTTTATCCGCAATTATAATAAAATCGTTTCCCGTTCGGAACCTTATATTGCAGTCGGCATCCCGGTAGCCATGGCGCTTGCCTCGTGGGCAAAGCATGACCGTGAGTTGTTGAAAGATGCCGTTTACGTAGGTACCAGCGTCGCAGGAACCTTTGTCCTGACATACGGGCTGAAGTATCTGACGGACCGTGAGCGACCTTACGAACGATATCCCGACCGTGTCCATCCATACAGTTACGAAGATACTCCCTCGTTCCCTTCCGGTCATACGGCCACTGCCTTTGCACTGGCCACTTCGCTCTGCGTGAAGTATCCCAAATGGTATGTCATTGCTCCTTCGGCCTTATGGGCCTGTTCGGTGGGCGTATCCCGCATGAACGAAGGTGTACACTACCCTACGGATGTGCTGGCCGGAGCAGCCATCGGAGCGGGATGTGCTGTGGCCAACATCTACATCAACCGATGGCTGAACCGTTGGCTTTTCGGAAACTGAATCAAAAAGTATCAAACAATAAGGTTATGACAATTATTTACCCTTCCCCCATTTTCGGGCCTGTTCACTCCCGCCGTCTTGGAGTCTCTTTAGGTATCAACCTGATGCCCGGTGACGGTAAGCTATGTACCTTCGACTGTATCTATTGCGAGTGTGGTTTCAACGACGATTTCCGTCCCCGCCAGCCACGTCCTACACGCGAGGAGGTACGCAGTGCACTTGAAGCCCGTCTGCAACAGATGAAGCAAGAGGGACCTGCCCCCGACGTGCTGACTTTTGCCGGCAATGGCGAACCTACTGCCCATCCGCATTTCCCGGAAATCATTGCTGACACGCTGGCCTTGCGTGACCGTTACTTCCCCGCTGCCAAAGTCAGTGTGCTGAGCAACTCAACCTTTATTCATCGACCGGCCGTGTTTGAAGCACTGAAGCAGATAGACAATAACATCCTGAAGCTGGATACGGTGGACGAAGCCTATATCCACCGTCTGGATCGACCTACAGGCCGCTACTCGGTCCGTGCCGTCATCGAGGGCATGAAGGCGTTTCAAGGACACTGCATCATACAAACCATGTTCCTGAAAGGGTGTTGTCAAGGAGTGGATATGAACAACACGACCGATACATTCGTGCTTCCTTGGCTGGAAGCTGTCAAGGAGATAGCTCCCCGGCAAGTGATGATTTACACCATCGATCGGGAGACACCCGACCACGATTTGGCAAAAGCCACACACGAGGAGTTGGATCGCATTGCCGCCAAGGTACGGGAAGCAGGTCTTGATGTAAGCGTCTCCTATTGACATACAAGCAGAACTTCTTGGTAACTTTTCCCTAAAAACGTTGCCGGATAGTTGGCTTTTTCGTAACTTTCGGGCCAAATCATACAATTTTAATTCCGAAAGCTATGAAATACCAAATTGCTATTATCGGTGGTGGCCCTGCCGGCTACACTGCTGCTGAGATGGCCGGACGTGTCGGCTTGAGCGTCGTATTGTTTGAAAAACAGAGTCTGGGAGGCGTCTGTCTGAACGAAGGTTGCATACCGACCAAGACATTGCTCTATTCTGCCAAGACGTTGGAGGGTGCTCGCCATGCCCAAAAGTATGCCGTCACTGTACCCGAAGCTTCGTTTGACCTGCCTAAGATTATTGCTCGTAAACAGAAGGTTGTACGCAAGCTTGTGCTGGGTGTCAAAGGGAAGCTTACCACAGCCGGTGTACAGATTGTATCAGGGGAGGCAACCATCATCGACCCACACCACGTACAGTGTGGCGAGTCTGTGTACGAGTGTGACAACCTGTTGCTCTGTACCGGTTCTGAGACCTTCATCCCACCCATCCCCGGCTTGGAGAATGTGCCTTATTGGACGCACCGTCAGGCTCTTGACAACAAGGAGGTGCCTGCGTCACTGGCCATTGTAGGCGGTGGTGTCATCGGCATGGAGTTTGCCTCATTCTTCTGCAGCCTAGGTGTAAAAGTGACAGTCATTGAGATGCTTGACGAAATATTGGGCGGTATGGACCGCGAACTCTCCAGTCTGCTTCGTGCCGAATATGCCAAACGGGGCATCTGTTTTATGCTCAGCACCAAAGTGACGGGTGTTGAACCGACCGAAGGTGGCATCTCCGTACATTATGAAAATGCAGAGGGTACAGGAGCGGTAGAGGCTGAACGGTTGCTGATGAGCGTGGGCCGCCGACCGGTAACGAAAGGATTCGGACTGGAGAACCTCGACCTGAAGAGAGGCGAACGGGGCAACATCTGCGTGGACGAACAGATGCAGACTTCGCTGCCTGGCGTCTATGTATGTGGCGACCTGACCGGTTTCTCTCTGTTGGCGCACACCGCCGTGCGCGAAGCCGAAGTAGCCGTCCATACCATATTGGGCAAGACAGATGCCATGAGCTATCGGGCTATTCCCGGTGTGGTTTACACCAATCCCGAAATTGCCGACGTAGGCGAGACGGAGGAATCGCTGCAACGCAAAGGTGTGACCGACTATCGCGTAGTGAAGCTGCCTATGGCTTACAGCGGTCGGTTTGTTGCCGAAAATGAGGGTGTGAACGGTGTCTGCAAACTGATATTGGCTGGTGACGATACCGTGTTGGGTGCACATCTGCTTGGTAACCCGGCTTCAGAGATTATTGTAGCCGCAGGTATGGCGATAGAACTGCGCCTCAAAGCGGAAGAGTGGAAACGTATGGTGTTCCCGCACCCCACCGTAGGTGAGATTCTGAAAGAAGCTCTTTGATAACGTTTCCCGATATCCTCCTACCCATGAGACTATTGTGTTTGCTCTTGCTCCTGTTCAGTCTGTCTCTTGACGGATATGCCCAGACGGTTACACTCTCGGCACGCCTTGACAGCGTGGTGAGACGTTTGTTGCCAGAGGGTTCGCAAGTAGGTATCTGTGCGTACGACTTGGAGTCGGACCGTCTTCTTTACACCTATCAGGCAGACCAGTTGTCACGCCCGGCCTCGAACATGAAACTGCTGACGGCCATCACGGCATTGTCACATCCCCAAGGGGAAGAGCCTTTCCGTACCGAGGTATGGACTGACGGCATCCTGCAAAACGACACGCTGTTGGGCAATCTCTATGTGGTAGGAGGTATGGATCCTGAGTTCAGCGACTCATCCCTCGACTCGCTGGTCTCCCAACTGGTGCATCTTCCCCTGCATCGGATTGAGGGTATTCTGTATGGCGATGTATCGCTGAAGGACTCCCTTTATTGGGGAGCCGGCTGGTCATGGGATGACACCCCCGAAGCATACCAGCCCTATCTATCCCCCCTGATGCTCCACAAGGGGGTGGTGGAATTGACAGTTAAGCCGACGGGTGCAGGAGAGCCTGCAGCAATAAGTTGCATTCCCTCTTCTACGTATTATACCATCCATAATCAAACCCGGAGCCATACGCCCCAAGCCGGTCGCTTCCGACTGACGCGCAATTGGTTGGAGAATGGTAACCAGTTGCTTATCAGTGGAAATGTAACGAAAGAACGCACATCTTCTATCAACCTCTATTCGTCGGCGGACTTCTTCATGCATACGCTGCGCCAGCGGCTGGAGGCAACAGGGTTAGAGTTTGCACACGCAGGATATGCCTTCCGCGAATGTGTGCGCGACTCGTCGGCAAAGCTGCTGGTCTGCTATGAAACCCCCATCCAGCCCATACTGAGCCAACTGATGAAAGAGAGTGACAACCTCAATGCCGAAGCCCTGCTCTATCGGCTGGGATGGCAGGATTCCGAACACCGGCACGTATCTGCCCAAGAGGGACTGGATGCAGTGCGTGCCCTTATCAGAGAGATGGGATTGCGTCCCGAACAATATAAGATAGCCGATGGTTGCGGCCTCTCTAACTACAACTACGTTTCCCCCCGTCTGTTGGTCGCCTTCCTGCGATATGCGTATGCACCCCCCTCGCTGTTTGCCCGCCTCTACGAGTCGCTCCCCGTAGGAGGAACAGACGG
>SAMEA3663297__coassemble_1146_pt1 | contig 10336 bp, 7 predicted proteins | sample SAMEA3663297__metabat2_low_PE_003 | metagenome-assembled genome bin SAMEA3663297 (sample SAMEA3663297) | pig gut metagenome | biome: pig gut; feature: pig-associated habitat; material: faeces | place: China | collected 2013
CTCCATGTGCCGTCGAAGGTATAGAGGATGCCACGTCCCGAAAAGGTTCCTCCGGCTACCCCATTCAGGTCATTCCCTTCAAAACCGATCACAAAATTAGCCGTATTCTTCAAAGCATCCATACTGTTCTGGAAAGCCGTTTCGTTGCCGCCCCAGAAGTCGTACTGCTTGTTGGTACCCTCAGCCGCTATATAGGTCAGCTTCCAACTTTTCCCCGTAAAGATGGCAATCACGTCGTCTTCGTTCGTACAGCCGGCCAGCAGCGGACAGAGAAGCATCCACAGCAGCCACCCCTTCAATAATCTCCTTCTGATATCCATCATTCTTTCTTTATTCCGTTTCTGATTAACAATGCATCGATGGTAGGCTCCTGGCCTCGGAAGCGCTTGTACAACACCATCGGATGTTCCGTTCCACCTGCCGAAAGGATATTCGTGCGGAACGAATCGGCCACCTCCTGATTGAAGATGCCCTTCTGCTTGAAAAGCGAGAAAGCGTCGGCATCGAGCACCTCGGCCCACTTATAGCTATAGTAGCCTGCCGCATAGCCCCCTGCAAAGATGTGGGAGAACTGGGCGCTCATACAGGTGCCGGGTATGCTTGGCAACAGCTGCGCACGCTTCCATGCCTCCTGCTCGTAGGCCACCACGTCTCCTTCAAAGGGAGCCGTACGTGTGTACCAGGCCATATCCAGCAGGCCGAAGCTCAACTGACGCAAACAGCCGTATGCCACATTGAAGTTGGAGGAGTCCACGATGCGCTGCACCAGCGAGTCGGGTATCAGCTCACCCGTCTGATAGTGGCGTGCAAAGGTGTGCAGGAACTCCTTCTGGGTGGAGAAGTTCTCCATGAACTGTGAGGGAAGTTCCACAAAGTCCCAATAGACGCTGGTTCCACTCAACGAACGGTACGTAGTATTTGCAAACATGCCGTGCAGACTATGGCCGAACTCGTGGAGCAGCGTTTCCACCTCACTGAAGGTGAGCAAGGCCGGCTTGTCGCTGGTCGGCTTGGTGAAATTCATCACGATGGAGACATGCGGACGGCTGTTTTCACCCGTAGCCGTATCCTTCCACTGCGCCTTGTACGAGGTCATCCATGCCCCCGCCCGTTTGCCGGCACGCGGATGGAAGTCGGTGAAAAGCACTGCCAGGTAGGTTCCGTCCTTGTCGAACACCTCGTAGGCCTTCACATCCTTGTGATAGACGGGTATCTCCTTGTTTTCCTTGAAGGTGATGCCATACAGGCGCGTAGCCAGTCCGAAAACGCCCTGCTTCACACGTTCCAGTTCAAAGTAGGGTCGGAGCATCTCATCATTCAGATTGAACTTGCTGTTCTTCAACTTATTCGAATAGTAGCTCCAGTCCCAAGGCATCAGTTGGAAATCGCAGCCTTGCTCCTGCCGGGCCACTTCCTGAACCTCATTCACCTCCTGCTGTGCAGCAGGTGTATAGGCTTCAAGCAGCTGGTCGAGCAGCCGGTAGACCGAAGCGCTGTTCTGCGCCATACGTTCTTGCAGCTGGTAGGAGGCATAGTCGGCATACCCCAGCAGACGCGCCAGTTCCAGTCGGGTGTTCACCAGTTTCTTCACGATATCCAGCGTATAGTTCTCACCCGGCCGGGTACATTTGGTATTATAGGCCATATACAGTTCGCGACGCAGGTCGCGGTCGTCAGCGTAGGTCATGAAAGGCTGGTAGCTGGGTGCCTGCAGCGTGAACACCCATCCCTGTACCCCTTTTTCTTTGGCCGTTTCGGCAGCAGCCTCCACCGCACTCTCGGGCAATCCGGCCAGTCGGCTCGGATCGGTCAGCACCAGCTGATACGCATTGGTAGCCTTCAGGTTGTTGTCGCCATATTGCAGCGTCAGCAGGCTCAGTTCCTGCGTCAGGGTGCGATAAGCCTCCTTCTCTTTCCCTTGCAGATTGGCACCGTTGCGCACGAATCCATTATATATATCTTCCAGCAAGCGGGCCTGCTCGCCATTCAACTGTTCGTTGGCACGATTCTCATACACAGCCTTGATACGTGCGAAGAGCTTTTCATTCAGGCTGATGTTATTGGCATGTTCGCTCAGCAGCGGCATCAAAGTACGTGCCAGGTCCTGCATCGCGTCATTGGTCTCAGCACTCATCAAGTTGCCAAAGACTGTCTGCACACGGTCCAGTAGTTCGCCCGAGCATTCAAAAGGCTCGATGGTATTGGCGAAGGTAGGCGCCTGCGGATTGGAGATGATGGCATCTATTTCGGCCATCTGCCTGCGGATGCCCTCCCGCACGGCAGGTTCGTAGTGTTCGTTCTTTATCAAATGGAAGGGAGGTGTTCCATGCGGCGTATCATACTTCTCCAAAAAGGGGTTCTGTCCCTGTGCGATAGTCATCATACAAAGCAATATTATTGTTAGGTTCAACTTCATGGTGCAATGCTTTTACAATTAGATTTGCAAAAATGCAAAAAAAATAGGCGACTCCTACAGAAGCCGCCTGTTTTTTATTATTTTCTAACTGAAAATTAGCCGTTAACCTTCTTCATATGAGCAATCAGTTCCAATACCTTGTTAGAGTAACCGATTTCATTGTCATACCAAGATACAACCTTAACGAAAGTATCAGTCAAAGCGATACCAGCCTTTGCATCGAAGATAGAAGTGCGAGTGTCACCCAGGAAGTCGCTGGAAACGACAGCGTCCTCAGTGTAACCCAGTACACCCTTCAGTTCGCCTTCAGAAGCAGCCTTCATAGCAGCGCAGATTTCATCGTACTTAGCGGGCTTAGCCAGATTTACAGTCAAGTCTACTACAGAAACGTCCAAAGTAGGAACGCGCATAGACATACCTGTCAGTTTGCCGTTCAGTTCGGGGATAACCTTACCTACAGCCTTAGCAGCACCTGTAGAAGAGGGGATGATGTTGCCGCTTGCAGCGCGACCACCACGCCAGTCTTTCATAGAAGGACCGTCAACAGTCTTCTGAGTAGCAGTAGTAGAGTGAACTGTAGTCATCAAACCGTCAGTGATGCCCCAGTTGTCGTTCAATACCTTAGCGATAGGAGCCAAGCAGTTGGTAGTACAAGAAGCGTTAGAAACGAACTGAGTACCCTTTACATACTTGTCGAAGTTAACACCGCATACGAACATCGGAGTAGCGTCCTTAGAAGGAGCTGACATTACAACGTATTTTGCACCAGCCTCGATGTGAGCCTGAGCCTTCTCCTGAGTCAGGAAGAGACCTGTAGATTCAACCACGTATTCAGCCTCAACCTCGTTCCACTTCAGATCTGCCGGGTTACGCTCTGCAGTCACGCGAATCTTGTTACCGTTCACGATGAGCTGGCTGTTCTCAACATCAGCTTCGATGGTGCCTTCGAATGCGCCGTGCATAGTGTCATACTTCAGCATATAAGCCAAGTAGTCAACCGGGCAAAGGTCATTGATACCTACAATCTGGATGTCATTGCGAGTCTGAGCTGCGCGGAATACGAAACGACCGATGCGTCCGAATCCATTAATACCTACTTTAATCATTTTGTTTAAGCTTTAAAGGTTTTATAATGCTTGTTTCCTATCTTTTTGGCATTTCACAATTTATTTTTCTGAAATGCGCTGCAAAAGTACGAAATTGTTTTTATATTCGCACTCAAAATCACAATTAAATAATTTAAATAATGGGAAAAAGTACATTTTTACAGGATTTTAAAGCATTTGCCATGAAAGGCAATGTTATCGACATGGCTGTCGGTGTCATCATCGGTGGCGCGTTTGGAAAGATTGTTTCGTCCGTGGTGGCCGATGTCATCATGCCCCCTATCGGCCTGCTGGTAGGCGGAGTGAACTTCACCGACCTGAAATGGGTGATGAAAGAGGCCGTTCCCGAAGTGAAAGATGCCGCCGGCAACGTGACTCAGGCCGCAGCCGATGCCGTGACGCTGAACTATGGCAACTTCCTGCAAGTGACATTTGACTTTCTCATCATCGCCTTCTCCATCTTCCTGTTCATCCGCCTGCTCACCAAGCTCACTGAGAAAAAGAAAAAGGCAGAGGCACCTGCCACTCCTCCCGCACCTCCTGCCCCCAGCAAGGAAGAGCTGCTGCTTACCGAAATCCGCGACCTGCTGAAGGAGAAGAAGTGAATCCACTCCTTTATTAGAAGTACATGAGCAATGAGGGTGTGTCACAAGCCTGACTTCTGACACACCTTCCTCTTTTCTTCAGCTTCATCGCCTCTGTCTTTCCAACCTTTCCATTCAACCGACGGATATGAAAAAGAGTTCTTCTATGATATGGATCGCCATAGCGCTACTCCTCACGTTCTCTTTGCCGTCATGCTCCGACGAGGAGAATCAGATATACCCCGAAGAGGAGACACAACCGAAAACGGAAATCGTGAACCGCACCGACTGCGGCACTTTCTGGCGATACGACTTCAACTACGAGACCGTAGATACTGACGGGAAGACCCCTATCACGCTGTCGGCTGCCATCTTCATGACCCGCAACATACACGAGAAGCGTGTCAAGGCCAAGGGATGTGGCCTGATAAACCACTACACCATCACTGCCGACTGGCAACGTCCTACCAACGTGACAAGCGGATTGATGCTGGAGGGCGTACTGACCAACACCAACTATATCTTGATAGAATCGGATGGCTACGGATTCGGCATGGACGCACAGGGCAACCAGCACTATCTGCAGGGCAGAGCTACGGCCCGTGTGAACATCGATGCGTTCCTCGCAGGCCGCAAGCTGATGAAAGAGGAGGGCTTCGAGTTTGGCGACGTCACCCTCAACCTCGGCTACTCTCAGGGAGGCCACTCCGGCATGTGGGTGAACCGTCTGGTGGCAGAGGGCTACCGCAGCGACGAACTGCCCAAGATAGACTGTTGCGTCATCGGCGGAGGCTCCTACGACATGTATGCGCACTACCGGTATCTGGCCGCAGAGAACATCTCACAATATCCCGTGGCTCTGCCACTTATTCTCAGTGGCATGATAGACGCCGGCGGATACAAAGTGAAGAACGAGGACATCTTCAGTGCCGACTTTCTGCCCTACCTGTCCGAACTGTTCGATACCAAAGAGCACGACACCGACTACATCAACGGTTTCATCTACGACCGCTATGGTACCCCCAACGACAGGCGCGTCACGATAGACAAGATTGTGACTCAGGCATTCTTCGACGAACAGAGCGAGCCGATGCAGGACATCACCTACCACCTGAAGCTCAACTCGCTCGTATATGAGCCATGGACACCCAGCAAGACCGGCCACATCACCTTCGTCCACTCCAGAGCAGACGAGGTGGTTCCCTACCTCAACCAAGAGAGCATGAAGGACTTCCTGCTCGCCAATGGCTACACCGCTTTCGACATAGACGACAGTTCGAAGCAGTATCACACAGACACAGGCACTCTCTATGTACTGAAGGCTTTAGCCTGCATCGGAGCCTTTGTACCAGCAGGCCAGTGAATACTTGGCTTAATGATTTCTAATTATCCATTTTGAGTTTTCCATTCATTTTACCCTTGGCACGGTATGACGTACCGGCAACATTCTCTGCGCTTTGAAGATTGTATGAAATAGAATACTCACCTGACTCAGAATCACCTTTCAAAAATTGCAGAGAACCATCTAAAGGTATAAATTCTTCATGCGAAGGAGGTATGCTTAAGCCGGCGATGCCGTAAGGTGCAAATTCGGAGTGGTCAGCATAGAAATCTCTCAGTTTTCCACTCCAATAGAAAGAGTTATAGACATTGCCCAAATCCACTTGAGGCTGGACTACTATCGGATACTCCTTACCAATGACAGGAAAATGCTCATCAGCATGACACCCGACCAGAACCAACCAAAAATCCTCTGTTCCCTTTTCTTCACCATCCCGTAGAAATAGCTGAAGGTAACATACACTGTCTTTGACTATAAAACAGTTATCATTCCCCAATGGGAGGAACCAGTACTTGTTGGACACACCCTCACCAATTGTCGTGTATTGAAATAATACCTTGTTATTGATAGTCGCTTCTCCATAGACAAACTTATGCTTTAGAAGCTCCTTTTTCTCACAACTTGAACATACGGCCATGAGAAACATTGTAAACAATAGAATACCTAAACCACGTTTCATGTTATTGCTTTTACTATTATAGTTGCAAAGTTACAGCTATTTCACAAACTATCAAAGAGAAATCACCTATTATTTGAATGGCATGAATAAATGCGCCAAGTTCCCAAACGAAAACGCGCCAAATTCCCAAATAAAAACACGCCAAGTTCCCAATTAGCCAATCAAACACTTGTTTATTTCATATTTCCATCATACCTTTGCCTCGATTAATAATCAGCTACAACAACATGAAAGCATATAAGAGCAGGATTGTCGATGACATGCTCCAAGCACGTCTAAGGCGAAAAGGGGCTGTCTTAATAGAAGGAGCCAAATGGTGTGGAAAGACTACGACTGCCGAACAGCATGCAGCCAGCGTTTTATATATGGCCGACCCCGAAGTTGCCCGCATAGCGGATGTCAGTATAAAACGCCTGCTCAAAGGCGAGCGTCCCCGATTGCTTGACGAATGGCAGGTGGCACCAGCCATATGGGATGCCGTCAGGTTTGACGTTGACCATTCAGACAGTATGGGTCAGTTCATTCTGACAGGGAGCAGTGTTCCTCCGCAGACATCAGACATCATGCACTCAGGAGTGGGCCGCTTTGCAAAACTGCTGATGCGTCCTATGTCTCTGTTCGAATCAGGAGAGTCGAATGGTGAAGTAAGCCTTTCAGCCTTATTCAACAGTTCCGAGGGTATTGAAGGAGAAAGTCTGATGGACATAGACCATCTTGCATTCCTCATCTGTCGCGGGGGATGGCCCGGAGCCATCGGCTTGTCTGACAAGGATGCACTTGGACAGGCATTCGACTATTTCGACATTGTCACAGATTCAGACGTATCACGAATTGACGGAGTATCAAGAGACCCTATACGGGTTCGTTTACTGATGCGGTCGTATGCTCGTCACCAAGGGGCAGGTGCCAGCGTTGGAACAATTCTTGCAGACATTAAGACGAATGATAGCAGTGAATTGTCGGACAATACCGTTTACGACTATATCAAAGCACTGAAAAGGACATTCGTCATCGAAGACATGCCTGCATGGAATCCGAATATACGAAGTAAGACAGCCATCAGGACAAGCGACACCCGATACTTCATCGACCCTTGCATTGGAACAGCAGCCTTGGGTTTAGGACCCAACGACCTTATCAATGACTTGGAAACAATGGGACTGATGTTCGAGACACTTTGCATTCGCGACCTTAGGGTATATGCCGAATCCATCGACGGAAGTGTTTACCATTACAGGGACAAAAACGGCTTGGAGTGCGATGCTGTCATACACCTCAGGAATGGCTCCTATGGCCTTGTCGAAATTAAACTGGGGGGAGAAAGACTGATAGAGGAAGGAGCAAAATCGCTAAACACACTTGCCTCTTTAATTGACACCACAAAGATGAGAAGCCCTTCCTTTATGATGGTCCTGACAGGGGTGGGCAGATATGCCTATCGTCGGCCCGATGGCATCTTAGTTGTCCCAATCGCTTGCCTCCGCAACTAAAGTGGGCAATCACTCAGAACATTACGAAGAGGAAGCCAACAACAGGACAGAATTTCAAAAGTGTCTTTTTTCAAATAAGGTTGACTCCAAAAGTCAACCTTATTTGAAAAAAGACAAGTGACGGGTTTGCACTATCTTTAGATAAGATAGGCGGCTTCTCGGCAAAAACAATCAAACGAGTTTGTTGCTTTTGCGCTCGATTTACCTTATCTTTGTCCCCCAAAATAAAATATCCATCATACCATAGTATCGTATGCAAGAAAAAATCATCATTCTCGACTTCGGCTCGCAGACCACGCAGCTCATTGGCCGCCGCCTGCGCGAGCTGAATGTCTATTGCGAGATTGTCCCCTACAACAAGTTTCCCCACGACGACGAGAGCGTGAAGGGTGTTATTCTGTCGGGCAGTCCCTTCTCTGTGTATGACACCAGTGCCTTCAAGGTTGATTTGAGCGGCATCCGTGGCAAGTACCCCATCCTGGGCATCTGCTACGGTGCACAGTTCATCTCCTACAGCAACGGCGGACGGGTGGAGCCGGCTGGCACACGCGAGTACGGACGCGCACACCTGAGCCACATTGAGGCAGACAACCTGCTGTTCCAAGGCGTGAAACAGGGTACACAAGTGTGGATGAGCCACGGCGACACCATCACGGCCATCCCAGAGAACTTCCGCATCATCGCCTCGACCGACAAGGTGAAGATTGCTGCCTATCAGGTGGAGGGCGAACAGGTGTGGGGCGTACAGTTCCATCCCGAAGTGTTCCATAGCGAAGAGGGCACGCAGATGCTGCGCAACTTCGTGGTCGATGCCTGCGGCTGTCACCAGACGTGGAGCCCGGCTTCGTTTGTTGATACCACCGTAGCCGAATTGAAAGAGCAGATTGGCAACGACCGCGTCATCCTCGGACTGAGCGGAGGCGTAGACTCCTCCGTGGCCGCCGTACTGCTGAACCGTGCCATCGGCAAAAATCTGACCTGTATCTTCGTGGACCATGGCCTGCTGCGCAAGGATGAGTTCAAGAACGTGATGCACGACTACGAGTGCCTGGGTCTGAACGTCATCGGCGTAGATGCCAGCGAGAAGTTCTTCAAGGGCCTGGAGGGCGTGACCGACCCCGAGCAGAAGCGCAAGATCATTGGCCGCGACTTTGTGGAGGTGTTCAACGCCGAGGCGCACAAGATTACAGACGCACGCTGGCTGGCACAGGGCACCATCTACCCCGACCGCATTGAGAGCCTCAACATCACCGGCAAGGTCATCAAGAGCCACCACAACGTGGGTGGCCTGCCCGAGGAGATGCACCTGCAGCTGTGCGAGCCGCTGAAGTGGCTCTTCAAGGATGAGGTGCGCCGCGTAGGCCGCCAGTTAGGCATTCCCGAGCATCTCATCTGCCGCCATCCCTTCCCCGGTCCGGGTTTGGCCGTCCGCATTCTGGGCGACATCACCCGCGAGAAGGTGCGCATCCTGCAGGATGCCGACGACATCTTCATCCGCGGCCTGTGGGACTGGAAGGTGAAAGAGGCTGATGGCACCGAAACCGCCCTCTACCACAAGGTATGGCAGGCAGGTGTCATCCTGTTGCCTGTACAGAGTGTGGGCGTGATGGGCGACGAGCGCACTTACGAGCGTGCGGTAGCCCTGCGTGCCGTCACCAGCACCGACGCCATGACCGCCGACTGGGCCCACCTGCCCTACGAGTTCCTTGGCAAGGTGAGCAACGACATTATCAATAAGGTGAAGGGCGTGAACCGCGTCTGCTACGACATCTCGTCCAAACCACCTTCGACTATCGAGTGGGAATAACCATCCCACTCTGAATCGCATACACAGACTAACCGCATCATCGGTGCCCCTGTTCTTTGGGACACTGATGATGCGGTTATTGTTATGCACACATCTCAAATTCACCCTCACTCCTCTTCAAGCATATTCTCAAAAAATAATAAGGCTTTCGTTTGGGGGAATCAATTGTTACGACACAAATATAAACGACGGTTTATATAAATAGCCATTTACATTATGAACTTTTGGTTCAGACAGATTCCAGTTCCAGATTGATCTCCACAAAATGTGTGAACAGGTTCTTTCCGACATATTAGAAACCGTATTTTACCAAGAAGGAATCCACTTATTCCCTATTTTTCAGCCCTATCTTACTGACTTATTCCATTTTCACATATCTTTCTAATGAAAGTCTCTCCGAAATCTTGTTTCATTGTTTGACATATAGATAAATTTCGTACCTTTGTCGCTATCCAATACGCCCGGCGGGGAATCTATTGGGTAGTTTTGATAGGGCGTTTACAGACGTTATCTTCCAAGTCCAAATCTCGCAAATTTGATTCCACAAGAAGATACGGCACTATAGGCGTTCATGTTTGGTGTATACTCGTTGCATGCATAGCATGTGTGCGGATATATCATCTGGGCATGGATTGTCTGTACCGTTTATCCTTGTGGAAAGGTATGCGAGAACCTGGACTTGGGAAAACGAAGTACAGTCTTTCATGCCCTTTTTATTGGATTCGTCAAATCGGGAAAGACTATAGGCACAAACTAAACAACCAACTTATCTACAGATGAAACATAAAAGACTCACTACAATAAAGGAATCCAAACAAATAAGAGGAGCAGATTGACAAACAAAACAAGAATGTCAGTTTCTGTTACTTTAGAGGTAACGGAAGAAAACATTATTTATTTGGCTTGACGTTT
>SAMEA3663297__coassemble_1151_pt1 | contig 10281 bp, 9 predicted proteins | sample SAMEA3663297__metabat2_low_PE_003 | metagenome-assembled genome bin SAMEA3663297 (sample SAMEA3663297) | pig gut metagenome | biome: pig gut; feature: pig-associated habitat; material: faeces | place: China | collected 2013
CGTGGGCTTCCCGCCTGGGTATGCTGATAGGGGCAGGTACCGGTGTGTGGCTGTTCGAGGTGTACGGATTCCGTACCTTGCTCTATCTGGCTGCGGCGGTGGGGCTTTGCGCCATGCTGTTTGCCATGAGGGTCTATGTGGCCTTCCGTGCTCCCATAGGGATGACGTTGCTGAACATCGACCGCTTTGTGTTGCCGCGTGCCTGGTTGCCGGCTTTTAATGTGGTGCTGATAGCCTTCGTGCCGGGCGTGCTGCTCTCGGTGCTGCTGCCTCTGCTGCTGATGGGCGACCTGTGGCCGGTGCTGGCTTTGGGCCTCCTTGCCATACTGACGCTGCCCTTCACGCGGATGTTTGTCAAGCTGTCGCACCATTGTCAGCGAGGTACGGCGAACACCACGTGCCAGCTGGCCACCGACTTGGGGGTGATGGCCGGCATGACGGTGGCCTGCAGGCTGACGGCCGTGTCGCAAATGCACTATGCCGCTTCGTCGGCAGCCATCTGTGCGTTGTTGCTATTTGTATTGATTACCTATTCTTATTATAAGCGCAAGCGGGTAAGGTAGGGGATAAAGATAATCAGTCCGATGATTGCCGCCGTAGCAGCACATACCAGCACTGCCCCGGCGGCAATGTCTTTTACTCGCCCGGCCAAGGGGTGACGTTGGGGGGAGACCAGATTGACCAGCTGCTCGATGGCGCTGTTGAAGAGCTCGGCTGCAATCACCAGACCGATGCAGAGGATGACCAGCATCCACTCGGTACGGGTGATGCCTGCGAGGAACCCTGCTGCTACCACTGTGGGCGTAGCCAGCAGATGGAAGGAGAGGTTCTGCTCCTTGCCTATGCAGCTGCGGATGCCTTTCCAGGCATATCCGAAGCTGCGTAGCTGTTTCTTGTAGTCGTAGTGCATGGCTCTGAGTGTGAGTTTTTTCAGTTTCTGCTTATCTGCTTCACGCCTTTTACGGTCCGCAGCTTCTTGATGAGTGCCTCTAAGTGGCCCGTGTCTCCCACCATGATGGTCAGGGTGCCCGAGAAGAGCCCGTCGTGCGAGTCGATGCCGATGCTGCGCAGCAAGATGCCCGTCTCTTTGGAGATGATGGAGGTGATGTTGGTGACGATGCCAATGTCGTCGTGACCTACCACCCGCAGTGTAATGGGGTATTGGGTGCCTTGCGACTTGCCCGCCCAACGTGCCTTGACGATGCGATAGCCGAAGCGTGCGCGCAGGTCGCTGGCGTTGGGACAGTCGCACCGATGTATCTTGATGCCGCCCGACACGGTGACGAATCCGAAGATATCATCTCCGTAGATGGGGTTGCAGCAGCGGGCCAGGGTGAAGTCGATACCCTTCAGGTTCTGGTCGATGACGAGCACATCCTCTTTGGTGCTCCCCTCCTCCTTGCCCGATAGCGTGTTCTGCAGGTTATAGCTTTCGGCACTTCGGTAGACAACCTCATCGTGCATCTCACTCTCCCGCTTCAGCTCCTGATATTTGTCGATGATGCTGTTGGCATCCAGCGTCTCGTCGGCGATGGCCCGATAGAAATCGGTGATCACCTTGTAGCCCATCCGCTTGATGAGGCGCATCATGAGGCTCTCGTCGTAGTCGATCTTCCGGTTCTTGAACTTCCGTTCCAGCGTCTCTTTGGCAAAGGCGTGTTGCCGTGATGCCATCTCCTTCAGCGCCTGTCGTATCTTGGTACGGGCCTTGGAGGTGGTGACGATGTTCAGCCAGTCTTGCTTGGGCGTCTGGGTGGTGGAGGTCATTATCTCTACCTGGTCGCCGCTCTGCAGCACTTGGCGCAGCTGCACGTTACGGCCGTTCACTTTGGCTCCGATGCATTTGCACCCCAGCTTGCTGTGGATGTGGAAGGCGAAGTCCAGCACCGTGGAACCCTTGGCCAGCTTGAAGAGGTCGCCTTTCGGCGTGAAGACGAACACCTCGTCTTCGTAGAGGTCCAGCTTGAACTGGTCCATGGTCTCCAGGCCGCTGCTGTCTGAGCTCTCCAATGCCTCGCGGACGGAAGTCAGCCATTCGTCCAGCCCCGATTCGCCCTTCACGCCCTTGTATCGCCAGTGGGCAGCCAGTCCCCGCTCGGCTATCTCGTCCATGCGCTCGGTGCGTATCTGCACTTCCACCCATTTCCCTTCAGGCCCCATCACGGTAATGTGCAGCGACTCGTAGCCGTTGCTTTTCGGCACGGAGAGCCAGTCGCGCAACCGTTTGGGATTGGGCTGGTACATGTCGGTCACGATGGAGTAGGCTTGCCAGCACTCCAGCTTCTCCTTGTCGAGCGGTGACTCCAGAATGACGCGGATGGCAAAGAGGTCGTACACGCCTTCAAAGGGGCACTTCTGCTTCTTCATCTTCTGATAGATGGAGTGGATGGACTTGGTGCGCCCTTTGATGTGGAACCTCAGGCCGGCCTCTTCCAGCTTCTTTTGTACAGGGGTGATGAAGGAGGCGATGTATTTGTCGCGCGAGGCTTTGGTCTCGTTCAGCTTCTCCTTGATATGGTAATATACGTCGTGCTCGGTGTACTTCAAGGAGAGGTCTTCCAACTCCGACTTCAGCTTGTAGAGGCCCAGCTTGTGCGCCAAGGGAGCATACAGGTAGGCCGCTTCGTTGGACACCTGCCGGCGGGCTTCGTCGTTGGCCGCATCCTTGATTTGCCGCATCACGTTGACACGGTCGGCAATCATGATGAGGATGACGCGCATGTCCTCGGCAAAGGTGAGCAGCAGGTTGCGGAAATTCTCGGATTCGATGGTCGGACTCTTGGTATAGAGGTCGTGGACCCGAATCAGGCCGCGGATGATGCCGGCTACGTCTTCACCAAAGTCCGCTTGCACCTGCTCGGTGGTACAGGCGCCGCACCGCACGGAGTCGTGCAGCATCAGCCCGAGGATGGATGCCCGCCGCATACCAATCTCTTCGGCTACGATGACGGCTGTCTGCATATCCTTGATGACAGGGTTCAGACCGAACAGGTCCCGTTGTACGCGGTTGTTCTGTATGGTATTGATGAGATAGGTCTTCAGCTTCTTGCAATCTCCCTTTTGCAATGTTTCGCCCGAAAGTTGAAGCAATTTCCGATACAGCGAAAAGAGCAAGGCCTTCTCATTTGTAGTGAAAAATTCATCTGTTTCCATGACTGTCTCTTTTTTTTTCTGCACCAAAGGTAGTTTTTTTCTTCTTTTTTTGAATGAGAGTTCCGCTTTTTTTGTATTTTTGGGCATGAATTAATAAAAGTGGATAGTATGATAACACCCCAAGACAAAGAGTTGCTTGCCAAGAAAGGCATCTCAGAAGAACAGATTGCCAATCAGTTGGCTTGTTTTGAAAAAGGTTTCCCCTATTTGAAGCTGTATGCTGCCGCTTCGGTGGACAAGGGCATATTGGCTCCCGGTGCAGATGAACAGAAGAAATACCTTGATGCATGGGAGGCGTACACACAGACGGATAAGGTCGTGGTTAAGTTTGTGCCCGCATCGGGTGCTGCCAGCCGCATGTTCAAGAATCTGTTTGAGTTTTTAGGAGCCGACTACGACGCTCCGCAGAACGCTTTTGAAAAGACATTCTTTGATCACATCACACGGTTTGCTTTCTATGACGACTTGAATGCGGCTTGTCAGAAGAATACGGGCCTCGACATCCCCGCCCTGATGGACGGCGGTCGTTACAAGGAAGTGGTAGCTGCACTGCTCGAAGCAGCCGGGCTGAACTATGGAGCCTTGCCCAAGGGCTTGCTGAAATTCCATCGGTACGATGACGGCAGCAGAACGCCCCTGGAGGAACATCTGGTGGAAGGAGCCCTCTATGCAGCCAATCGGAGCGGAAAGGTGAATGTACACTTTACCGTATCACCTGAACACAGGGCGCTGTTCATGGCATTGGTCGACGAAAAGGCTGCGGCATACGCCAAAAAGTATGGGGTGGAATACAATATCACCTTCTCTGAACAGAAACCCAGTACCGATACCGTCGCTGCAGACATGGAGAACAAACCGTTCCGTGACAATGGCAAGCTGCTGTTCCGTCCGGGTGGCCATGGCGCACTGATTGAGAATCTGAACGACTTGGATGCAGATATCATCTTCATCAAGAACATCGACAATGTGGTGCCCGATAAGCTGAAGGGGGATACCGTATTGTATAAGAAGCTGATTGCCGGCGTACTGGTTGCCTTGCAGCAGAAGGCATTCGCGTACCTGCAACTGCTTGACAGCGGTAAATATACCCGTGAACAGGTGCTGGAAATCCTGCAGTTCCTGCAGAAACAGCTCTATTGCAAGAATCCCGAAACAAAGAACCTGGAGGATGCGGAACTGGTGATTTATCTGAAGAACAAGTTGAACCGTCCGATGCGCGTCTGCGGTATGGTGAAGAACGTCGGCGAACCGGGTGGTGGCCCGTTCCTGGCATACAACAGCGACGGAACCGTCTCTCTGCAGATATTGGAAAGCTCGCAGATTGACATGAAGGATGCAGAGAAGAAGGAAATGTTTGAGAAAGGTACGCACTTCAATCCGGTGGATTTGGTTTGTGCAGTGCGGGATTACAAAGGACATAAGTTTGACCTGGTGAAGTATGTGGACAAGGAGACCGGCTTCATTTCGTACAAGTCGAAGAACGGCAAGGAACTGAAGGCACTGGAACTGCCCGGCCTGTGGAACGGTGCCATGAGCGACTGGAATACGGTGTTTGTTGAAGTACCTCTCACCACTTTCAATCCGGTGAAGACTGTAAACGATTTGTTGAGAGAACAACATCAATAAGTAGGCGGGTAGGCGTGTTCGGGCGGAAAATGTTCCGCCCAAACACGCTGTAACACGTGCACCATCAATCTGTTGATGTAAAACCGAAACTTAAATAACATAATGGATCTGAATAGAAAAGGATGAAGAAAATACTATTGTTAGGCTCCGGAGAATTGGGCAAGGAGTTTGTCATTGCCGCCCAGCGGAAGGGGCAATATGTGATAGCATGTGATTCGTATGCCGGGGCACCGGCCATGCAGGTGGCTGATGAGTGTGAAGTGTTCAGTATGCTGGACGGCGATGCACTGGAACGGGTGGTGCGGAAGCATCAACCGGACATCATCGTGCCGGAAATCGAAGCCATCCGCACGGAACGTCTGTATGAATTCGAGCAAGAGGGCATTCAGGTGGTTCCGAGTGCACGCGCTGTCAACTATACAATGAATAGAAAGGCTATACGAGACCTGGCGGCCAAAGAACTGGGACTGAAGACGGCCCGCTACTTTTATGCGAAGTCGCTGGACGAACTGAAGGCTGCTGCAGAACAGATTGGATTCCCCTGCGTCGTCAAGCCGCTGATGTCATCGTCGGGCAAAGGACAGTCTTTAGTGAAGAGTGCCGATGAACTGGAACATGCGTGGGAATATGGGTGCAACGGCAGCCGGGGAGACATCAAGGAACTGATTATCGAGGAGTTTATCCGTTTTGATAGTGAGATAACGTTGCTCACGGTGACACAAAAGGACGGACCTACCCTGTTCTGTCCTCCTATCGGCCATGTGCAGAAGGGGGGAGACTATCGGGAGAGCTTCCAGCCTGCAGCCATTGATCCTGCACACTTGAAGGAGGCACAGGAGATGGCCGAAAAGGTGACTCGTGCATTGACCGGAACCGGCATTTGGGGAGTCGAGTTCTTCCTCAGCCACGAGCATGGCGTCTATTTCTCCGAACTGTCACCGCGTCCGCATGATACGGGTATGGTGACGCTGGCCGGCACACAGAACCTGAATGAGTTTGAACTCCATTGCCGCGCCGTGTTGGGTTTGCCTATTCCAGGTATCAAGTTGGAGCGTATGGGTGCCAGTGCGGTCATCCTTTCACCCATTTCCAGTCAGGAACGTCCCAATTATCGGGGATTGGAAGCTGTGACGAGCGAGGAAGATACCTATCTGCGTATCTTTGGCAAACCTACAACCAGAGTGAACCGTCGGATGGGGGTGGTCGTTTGTTATGCTCCGTTGGACAGCAGTTTGGATGCACTGCGTGATAAGTGCAAACGTATTGCCGCGAAAGTAGAAGTGTATTAGTAGAGTGAATAAAAGGGATATGTCATCTCCCGACTGATGACATATCCCTTTTTCGTAATTCAGCAAATGGTGTACAGATGTATTTGATAGCGAACATGTTGGTTGCAATAATGCTTGGAATGGGCATTCAAGAGAATGTCCTGTTGTGGGTAGCGGTTGCGCTCCTTGTTATTTTAATATTGGTCATCGTCAAACTGGTCACTGACAGGAAGAAGCAGAACGAGGCCTATCTGGAGAAAATCAAGGAGGTGACGGAAGAGGCAAACCGACTCAAGTCCTCCTTTATCGCCAATATGACACACGAGGTGCGCACCCCTCTGAATGCCATTATGGGATTTACAACCATGCTGGCCGAAATGGATGAGCTGGACAGGGAAACCCGGTTGCAGTTTTTGCATGAAATCAACGAAAATAAGGACACGTTATTGAAGATTATCAACGATTTGCTGGACTATGCTAAGATAGACTCTGATACGTTGGAATATACCGATGGAGATGTGGACATCAATGCGCTGCTCAATGAACAATGTATGCTGCGAGATGCGCAAAGAAAAGCGGAAGGCGTGCATGTGGAATTTGTGGAGAAGATGCCGCAATGCCGTCTGCGGATTGACCGCTCCCGCTTTGCCCAAGTAATGGACAACCTATTGCATAATGCGTTGAAGTTCACTGCCGAAGGAACCGTGAAAGTGGGATATAGGAAGCTGGCTAATGGCAATTTCTACTTTTATGTGGCAGATACAGGCTGTGGCCTTGATGAAGAGGCACGCCGGACTATCTTTGACAGCTTTGTCAAGATGAACTATAACATCAAAGGGACAGGACTTGGACTTTCCATTGCCAAATCCATTGTAGAGCACTATGGAGGCGGTATAGGGGTAGACTCCAAGAAAGGGGCAGGGGCTACGTTCTATTTCACGCTACCTGCGAAACTTGAGTTTCATGAACACGGCAAATTCTAACCGACGGCTTTTTTCACCTCTTTGAAATAGCGGATGACTTCCATATAGTCGCGGTCGGTGCAGGCATGGAAACGATTCCATAAGTCGCCCATCAGTACGGCACCGCCAAATCCGAAATCTTTGATGGCCCGGATGTTCTCCGAAGTAATGCCTCCCCATGCCATCACTTTGCTGTCTATCAGTTTGCTCCTGGCTGCTTTACGCAAATCCTCTGTAGTGAAGCCCGAAGGTGTACCGGCCAAGGTGATGCAGTCGTAGATGGGGGTGAGAAACAGATAGTCGTAGAAATGCTTCTTGTTCTGCAACTCCTCCAATGAGTGACAGCAGCATCCCACGTTTCCCGAGTAATCATGTGGCTCTTTGGGATTGCGTTCGTTCAGGTGAATCCCCATCAGATTAAATTCCTCCTGCAGGTAGAAATGCTCGTGTGTGACGATGTGCTTGTGGTATTTTTGAGGAATTAATGTAAGCAGACGTTCGGAATACATAGCTGGAGTTTCCGGCTTTCTCAGATGCAGTATGTCGAGCCCTTCCTCAAAAAGTGCCGTAATAATCTGGTCTTCTTCTACGAAGAATGTCGGGGGTGTCACTACTATCAGTTTCATCTCATATACTAATCTATGGTTGACTCGCGCTGCAAAAAATGTGTCAGCTATGGTCGCTCTCAGCATGGAAGTAGCATGTGAAACCAACCTCGATTGGCCGGAGTAGCTGACACATTTCTGCTGTGCGAAATATAGTTAGCAAAATTAGTAATTAGAATGAGAAGAGTAGCACGTTTATGTTTAAAATATGTTACGATACGATTTCGTTTACATTAGGCGGCTTTCAATGGCGGGCCAATCAATGATTTCCCAAAGCAGCTGGATGTGGCTCATGCGTTTGTTTTGATAGTCCAAGTAGTAGGCATGCTCCCATACATCAATGCCTAACAGAGGTGTGTTCCCCTTCCGCAAGGGATTGTTTCCGTTGATTTCTTGGCTGATATGTAGTTTCCCGTCGGGGTCCGCTGATAGCCAGGCCCACCCTGAACCGAACAGCGAATTGGCTGCCTGGGTCAGCTTCTGTTTCATCTGGGTGAAATCGCCGAAGTCGCGTGCGATGGCTTCTTCTAACTTTCCGGCAGGTTGCTTCTGTATAGGCTGAAAGGTGAACTGCTGGAAGTAAAGTGTGTGATTCAAGACTTGTCCGGCATTGTTGAGTATGCCCCCTTCGGGAGCGTTGCGTACAATGTCTGTCACAGGAAGACCTTCAAACTCCGTTCCAAGGGTCAGCTTGTTGAGATTGTCTACATACGTTTGCAGATGTTTGCCATAGTGGAAGGTGATGGTCCGGCGGCTGATAATCGGTTCCAATGCATTGATGGCATAAGGAAGTTTGGGCATTACATACATCATAGAAGTAGGTGTTTAATGGTTAGACATACAAAGATTACCTGCGGTAGTCTTCTTGGTAATTAAACACCGTCCCCCTTCCTGATGTTCGTTGCCTGTTTTCTTTTTTTAATCATCACTTGATGCTTCTTTAGGGAGCTGGGATGCCAATGTGCGGAGCAGTGACGTCAGTTCATGATTGAGCTTCTCTTTTACTTCCTGCATCGGTATCTCGTGTCCCAATTCTTGTTGTATGGAGGTGACTCCTTTGTCTACAAAGCCGCAGGGGTTGATGTAGCTGAAGTAGCGCAGGTCGGTATTGACGTTCAAGGCCAGGCCATGCATACTTACATAGTGGCTGCATCGCACGCCGATGGCACATATCTTTCGTGCGCGTCGGGTGTCACCTTCCAGCCATACGCCGGTGGCCTTTTCCACTCGTCCGGCAGTGATGCCGTATGAGGCGCATACACGGATGACTGCTTCCTCTAGCAGATGGACATACTCTTTCAGCCCCAGTGAAAACTCTTCCAGATTGATGATGGGATAGCATACCAGCTGGCCGGGCCCATGAAACGTAATGTCACCTCCGCGGTCAATGTGGAATAGGGTGGCACCCATACGTTCAAGCTGCTCGGGGCGGAGAAGCATATTGCCCTCTTTGCCGCTGCGTCCCAATGTGTATACCGGGGGATGTTCGCAAAGGATAATGCGGTTTGTATAGGCTTCCCCCTCCAGTTTGGCTTTGATGAGCGCGTCAAACCATGTTGTCTGTTCCTCCCATGCCTGAGGGTAGGGGATAGTTCCCCAATCGATTGTTTTAAGTTCCATGTTGTTCTATATTATGCTGTTATAGTCACTCTTAGGGAATTCCTCTGTACCCTTGGTGTACTTCAATGCGTATGCCGAAAGCTCCGTTGTCTGATTTCAGCTCGAAGGCTCCCTTGAAATTATTCCGTTCCCATGGAAGTGTGGATGGGTTGAAGACTTTGCGTCCGTTCTTGTCATATTCACCGTAGGTGTTGATTCGCCATCCGTTGTTCAACTGAAAGCTTCCCATCTGCAATGTCCCTCCATTGCTGAATTGCCCAAACGGAGAGAATCCAAATCCTGGTGTGAGGTGAAAGGACTCAAAATGACTTTGGGTGTAGAGGATGTTGGTCGGCAGGCGGAACAATGTACCAAAGTCCTGTCCGGCAGAAGGAATCGACAAGGTAAACGAAGGCAATGTGGGCGCTGTCATCTTTAGCAGGCTCATGTCCAATAGAAAGCCGTCGTAGCTCTTTACCTCCGTTGAGAAGGGGACAACGGACATGTGTTGCCCGTTGTCCTCCGTATGACGAAGGGTGTCTCCTGTCACCTCGCTCTGTGCACAGACCGTGATGACCGAAGCGGTGAGAAACAGAAAGAGTAGGATGAATCTGCTTTTCATTGGCTAAAGTGTTACACCTGTCTTGAAGATGGCGATTTCTTTATATCCCTTTTTCTCATTGTTGACCAGTTCGCCACTTGCAACGCGGATGACATATTCGATAAATCGTTCACATGTCTTTTCCATGGGCTCATTCTCAACAATGACTCCTGCATTAAAGTCAATCCAGCCCGGTTTCCGCTGGGCCAATGAAGAATTTGTCGAGATTTTCATAGTCGGTACATACGTTCCGAAAGGAGTACCGCGACCGGTGGTGAACAAGACCATATGGCAACCGCAGGATGCCAAAGCGGTAGCTGCTACCAAATCGTTCCCAGGAGCAGATAGCAGATTAAGACCTTTCACCTTCAGACGCTCTCCATAAGGCATGACACCTTCTACATAACTTTTGCCACATTTTTGGGTACATCCCAGTGCTTTGTCTTCTAAGGTGGAGATGCCGCCGG
>SAMEA3663297__coassemble_1154_pt1 | contig 10243 bp, 10 predicted proteins | sample SAMEA3663297__metabat2_low_PE_003 | metagenome-assembled genome bin SAMEA3663297 (sample SAMEA3663297) | pig gut metagenome | biome: pig gut; feature: pig-associated habitat; material: faeces | place: China | collected 2013
ACCTTTTACTAAGATTACACTGGTACTCATACTAAGATTAATTCCGCCAATGGGTTACTTACTATTAAATCAAAACACTTATGAAATTGAAAACATTACTTTTCCCCTTAGCGGGAGCCTTTCTGTTAGCTGCTTGTGAGATGGTACGGTTCCTGCAAGCGGAATGAGCGATGCCTATCCTCTCCCTATCCGATTTCAATCATAGTTTCATGTTTGCCGTCCTATAGGGAGGGGTCACGAATGAGTTTAACTGGAGCAGATTTCTGTTTACCACTACTTATCCCCATAAGCCAGATCGCCGGCATCACCCAGACCGGGAACGATGTACGAGCGTTCGTTCAGTTTAGGGTCAATGACGGCACACCACAGCTGCACATCGTCATCGGGAAAGAGACGTTGCAGATGCTCTACCCCTTGCCGGCTGGCAATGACACAGGCTATCAGCAAGCGGGCCGGACGACCTTTGGTCAGAAAAGCCTTGTACGCCAGTTCCATACTCTCGCCCGTAGCCAGCATGGGATCGACCAGCATCAGCGTTTTGCCCGTCAAGTCGGGTGTGGCGATGTACTCAATGTGCACATCGATGGTGCGGCACTCCTTGTCTTTGTAATAGCGATAGGCCGAGACGAAAGCGTTGCCGGCGCGGTCGAATACGTTCAGGAAACCGGTATGAAGCGGCAGGCCGGCACGAAAGACGGTAGCAATCACCAGCGAATCGTCGGGTGTAGAGGCCGGCGCCACTCCCAACGGAGTCTGTACCTGCTTGACGGAATAGGTCAGTTCCTTACTCATTTCATAAGCCATACATTCACCGATACGTTCGATGTTGCGGCGGAAACGCATCCGCTCGGTCTGTATGTTCACGTCGCGTATCTCGGCAACGTATTGATTCAAGATAGAATTTCTATCTGCCAGATTGATGATTTTCATGTCAGTGGATATGTTGTCTGATCAATATAAGGTTTCAAATTCGGGTACAAAGAAAGTGATTTCCGCCCAATTTGCAACATTCAGTTTGCAGATATTGTTATGTTTTTATAAAAGAGCTGTTATTGCAGAAAAATTTCTTTAATCGCTCTGTCCTTTCAAAAGAAAACACTATTTTTGTAGTCGAAATAATAGGGCTATCAGCAAAACCAAAATTAAGAGAGACTAAAAACCAAATAAATACCAATTTAATTCTAAAAAAGAAATGGCAAAATTAGATTTAAGCAAGTACGGAATCACCGGTGCAGTAGAGATTCTGCACAATCCGTCTTATGAAGTTCTGTTCGAGGAAGAAACCAAATCGGGTCTGGAAGGCTTCGAAGTAGGTCAGGTAACAGAACTGGGTACTGTAAACGTTATGACAGGTGTCTATACCGGCCGTTCTCCTAAAGATAAATTCTTTGTAATGGACGAAGTCAGCAAGGATACCGTATGGTGGACTTCTGATGAGTATAAGAACGATAACAAACCCGTCAGCGAAGCTACTTGGGCTACACTGAAGGAACTGGCTGCCAAGGAACTCTCTAACAAGAAGCTGTATGTGGTAGACGCATTCTGCGGTGCCAACGAAGCTACTCGTCTGAAAGTACGTTTCATCATGGAGGTAGCATGGCAGGCTCACTTCGTAACGAACATGTTCATCCGTCCGACCATGAAGGAATTGTCTGATTTCGGTGAACCCGATTTCGTAGTATACAACGCTTCCAAGGCTAAAGTGGAGAACTACAAGGAGCTGGGTCTGAACTCTGAAACAGCTGTTGTGTTCAACCTCACCAGCAAGGAGCAGGTTATCATCAACACCTGGTACGGTGGTGAGATGAAGAAGGGTATGTTCTCTATCATGAACTACTACAACCCGCTGCGTGGCATCGCTTCTATGCACTGCTCTGCCAACACGAACAAGGAGGGTACTGACTCTGCTATCTTCTTCGGTCTGTCCGGTACAGGTAAGACTACGCTGTCTACCGACCCGAAGCGTCTGCTGATTGGTGACGACGAGCACGGCTGGGACGACGAAGGCGTATTCAACTACGAAGGTGGTTGCTATGCCAAGGTTATCAACCTGGACAAGGAGAGCGAGCCCGATATCTACAACGCTATCCGCCGCGATGCGTTGCTGGAGAACGTTACCGTAGCTGCCGACGGCAAGATTGACTTCGCCGACAAGAGCGTAACGGAGAACACCCGCGTATCTTATCCCATCGAGCATATCGTAAACCGTGTAGCTCCCGTCAGCAAGGGTCCTCACGCTCATCAGGTTATCTTCCTGTCTGCCGATGCCTTCGGCGTATTGCCCCCGGTATCTATCCTGAACGCTGAGCAGACGAAGTACTACTTCCTCTCTGGCTTCACTGCCAAGCTGGCTGGTACAGAGCGCGGCATCACAGAACCGACTCCGACATTCTCTGCCTGCTTCGGTGCTGCCTTCCTGAGCTTGCACCCGACGAAGTACGGTGAAGAACTGGTGAAGAAGATGGAGAAGGTAGGTGCCAAGGCATACTTGGTAAATACCGGTTGGAACGGTACGGGCAAGCGTATCTCTATCCGCGACACTCGTGGTATCATCGACGCTATCCTCGACGGCTCTATCGACAAGGCTCCTACCAAGGTGATTCCGTTCTTCGACTTCGTCGTTCCGACTGAATTGCCGGGTGTAGATCCGAAGATTCTTGATCCTCGCGACACTTACGAATGTGCTTGCCAGTGGGAAGAGAAGGCTAAGGATTTGGCCGGACGCTTCATCAAGAACTTCTCCAAGTTCACAGGCAACGAGGCTGGTAAGGCATTGGTTGCTGCCGGTCCGAAGCTCTAATCTGACACGATTGACAACCCCTATAAAAATATCCTGCCCATCACGCACGGGCGGGATATTTTTTTGTTCTATACAAAAAAGTTGCATCAGCGATGCAGTATTTCATGAATGGGGGCATTTTCACTATAGAAACAATAAAATTAGAACAACCATGAAAACTAAGTTTTACTTCATGATGCTGTTTGTGGCATTCCTTACTATGGCAGGACTAACAGCCTGCAGTGACGACAACAACGAAGAAGGCAGGAAGATAACCGATTATAAGGAATACACGCTGACAGTAGCTTCTGCCAAACTGCCCGGTGTTTTGACATCGTGCGGCAACAACGTTTGTGCGGATGTATATGCCGTGAAAAAAGAGCAGGCCACCGAGTGGCAAGCACAGGGAGGTATTGACAAGTTTGAATACGAAGATGGATACGAATACCAAATACGCATCAGCGAAACGAATTATCTGGACTACAGCATGGGCGATCCGGCATGGACTGAATACGAACTACTGGAAGTGCTGTCGAAAGAACATAAGAGCTCTGAGAGTCTGCCTCCTCATTTCATACCGAATTGGTATTTTGAGCAAAGCTGTCCGTATATCAGTTCTGAATTTGCCTATGCCATTGAAGCCGACCGGAAAGAAGAAATTGAGAAAGACCTTACAACTGATGCCACCTATCGTTTTGAAGGCTTGCGCTATTATATTCCTTTTCCTACAGCAGACAAGTGGTTTGTGCTGGATGATGAAATGCACACCGTTGAACATGGCATTCTGCTAATGAGAATCAAGGAAGCCACCGAATTTCCTGAAACATACAAACTCCTTCCGCCGGGACAACAAGTGCTTGGACAAGGACAATTTGATTTCGTCACCAATGCCTCGCCGGGTGAGCCCATTCTGCGATATGACATATTCATCTGCCGCCAAGCTTCCAGCAAGTCCATTGCGCCGCAGCACGTTGACATATGGCTATATAAAGATCTGACAACCTATTACAAAAGCAAATACCCGGAAGCCAATGTCAAGGCTGTCGTGATTCGCTATCAGATGACGAACCTGTAATAACAAAGCGTTCCGTTTCAGAGTACATACTGTTTTCATCCTATCAACATCTCATGGTGCGTCAGATATACTTTGCCGTTATCGAACGGCTGCATGACTTCAGACCTTCCGGAGTCCCTTCAAACAGTATCTCCCCACCATTCTTTCCGCCTTCGGGACCAAGGTCGATAATCCAGTCGGCACGTCGTATGATGTCAAGATTATGTTCGATGACGATTACCGTGTTGCCTCCGTCAACGAGTTTGGTTACGATGTGGAAGAAACGCTCTATGTCGTTCATGTGCAGGCCGGTGGTAGGCTCGTCCATCACATAGATGTTGCCCTTCTTGCGTAATTCGGTCGCAATCTTCAACCGCTGGTTCTCACCGCCCGACAGCGAACTGAGTGTCTGTCCGAGTTTCAGATAATCAAGGCCAACCTCCTGCAGGAGCGACAGATAGCGCGTGACCCTTTTCTCTTCGGCAAAGAAGTCGAGTGCCTCCTGTACGGTCATGTCAAGCACTTCGGCGATGTTCTTGCCACGATACAGATAGCCCAGTGCCTTCTTGTTGTATCTTTTGCCTCCACACTCCGGACAACGTGTCTTGACAGCATCGAGGAAATTCATCTCAAAACTCAAATAGCCCCTGCCCTCGCACTTGGGACAAGCACCGGCCGCATTGAAACTGAAAAGCGAAGCATCTTCACCGTTAGCTTGGGCAAAGAATTGCCGCAGGTGATTGAAGATGCCGATATACGATGCAATATTACCTCTCGATGTCCGCCCTATCGGCTGCTGGTCGATGACAATAGCATCGGGATGCTGAGGGACAAAACAACCATGAATCAAGCTGCTTTTGCCGCAACCCGCCACACCCGTGACACAGGTGAGCACCCCTTTCGGAATACGTACTGTCAAGTCCTTGAGGTTGTTGACCGAAGCATGTTCTATCAGGAAACCGTCACTGAACGACCTGTGCTGTCGCAGCTTCATCGCTTCCCATTGACACTCGCGCAGACACTTGCCTGTCAGACCTTGTGAACCTGTCAATCCTTCTATCGGACCGTTATACATCACCTGTCCTCCCTTGCTTCCTGCATCAGGACCCATATCCACAGCCCATTCTGCGGAAAGGATGATGTCGGGGTCATGCTCCACGACAAAGACACTGTTGCCACGATCGCGCAGCCCTCGCATCAGTTCGATAAGGCGTTCGTTGTCACGCGGATGCAGACCGATGCTTGGTTCGTCGAGCACATAGATGAGGTCGGTAAGGTCGCAGTCGAGCTGACGGGCCATCTTCACCCGTTGGCTCTCGCCTCCCGACAAGGTAGATACAGGACGGTCGAGCGAGAGATAGCCCACACCGATGTTGACCAATTGGCTGAGGAGATAGTTCACTTTTCGCAAAATAGGAAGAGCCATCTGCCGTACCTCCTCATCGGCTATCCCGCTCTCCAATTGCTTGAAAAACTCCCACACATCCGAAAGCTCCATGCCGAACAGCTGGTCGATGCTCTTGTCTGCAATCTTCACACTGCGGGCACGCTCGCTGATTCGAGTGCCATGGCAATGCGCACAGACACGATAGGTGAAAAACCTGTCGCGTGCATTCTGCTCGTCCTCATCTTTCTCATCGATGGCCTTTTCAATGATGGTGCGCTCCAGCTTGGTGATAATACCCTCGTGAAAACGGTTGTAACTCAGCCCCGTCTTCGACTTATCCAAGTCGATAGGCTCGCTATAAAGCAACGTGTACAACTCCTCCTCGCTCCAATCCTTCAGCGGTTTGTCGTTATCGAAGATGCCATATTTGAGCAACTCCTTGAGCAGATACGAATTTTGCTTGTAGTTGGGATGAAGCAACGCACCCTCACGCAATGATTTTTCTTTGTCAAGAAAGCGGTCGATGTCAATCTTCACCTCCTTACCGAGACCCTGACAGTGGGGACACATTCCTTCGGGATGGTTGAACGAAAAGGCAAAGGAAGGCAGATTCAAGAACGGCTGACCGATGCGCGAATAGAGCAATCGTATATAGGTGGCCAATTCGGTGGCTGTACCCACAGTGCTTCGCAAATTGTTGCCCATCTTCTTTTGGTCAATGACAATAGGAGTAGAAAGATGTTTGATCTCGTCCACATCGGGTCGTGACAACTTGGGCAGACGCGCCCTGGCAAACGAACTGAATGTCTCGATAAGCTGACGTTGTGCCTCTGTGTATATGGTGTCAAAGAGCAACGATGACTTGCCACTGCCACTCACGCCTGTAAACACTACAATACGATGTTTAGGCAGTTCGATGTCAACGTGCTTCAGGTTGTTGGTATGCGCGTTCTTGATGATGATACTGTCTGTTTGCATTGTTCAATAATTTTTAGCATCTAAAGGAGATTGTTCACAACTCCAACCTCAACACCCTTATTGGCTTACCTGCCCCCATATAAAGTCGGGAGTCAAATGTGGTTTCGCCAGTGGGAATGAAACCGCATTTCTCCATCACTCTTCCCGAAGCGGGATTGTCGGTGAAATGACCGCTTATAAGCGAGGGTATCGCAGTTGTCCGGCGGATATGTTCAATCATCAGGCGAAGGGCTTCTGTGCAGATGCCCATTCCCCAATATGGCTTTCCGACCCAATATCCCACTGTCGGCTCGCCCTTGCGAGAAGGCAATGAACATTCGCACGAAGGGCCATAACCCATGGCACCTACCACCTTTCCCGTTTCCTTTAGCACTATAGCCCATGTAGTAGGGTTATTGAATACAGTGCGGATAATTTCCCTACTCTGTTCCTTGGATTGGTGTGGCGGCCATCCTGCGCGCTCACCCACTTCCGGTTCGCTGGCATATTCATATAGTGCATCGGCATCTGATTCCTGCCAATGGCGAAGTAGTATTCTGTCTGTTTCCATAATTATTCAATCACAAAGCTGCGTGGATAGAAGTCACTGTAGAAACGGCCTTCGGAGGCAGTAAACTTCAGAACGCAATAGTTGGGATCAGTTACTCCGCCAGGATAATAATTGGTGTCGCCCTCACGCCATATCATATTCTTGCTGTCCTGGTCGGTCAGCACCTCCATCGTTCCCTTGAGCATCACGGCACGGAAATTCTTCTCGTCGCAGAAATATATCGATGCCTTGGGATTTGCCCTATAATGAGCCACACGCACGGAGAAAGCGTTGGTGGTGAAGTAGAACTCTTTTATGCCTTCACGCTTGCGTGGCGAAAGCATGGCCTTGGTGCAAGGATAGCCTTCCTCATCTACTGATGATATATAAGTTGTGGGCAGATTGTCTGCCATATCCATGATGAGTTGTTTCACTGGAGCGAGTCCTGCATACATCACATCCTGAAAATCATGTGACGTGATGGTTGTCTCCTTTCTCCATCTCTTCAGATGGGGAAAGAACATCTTCATCTGTCCTATGGCTTCCTCACGAGTCACCTTGTGCTCGGAGTCCTTGTTGAATTCCTCGACAAACTGTGCACAGTGTTCTATCATCTCTTCCATAGTGCACTGCTGTGTGAACTGCCCATTCTCATAGCAGTATTTGCAGTATTCCTCGTTCTTGCTTCCATCGGCATTCGTGCCGTAGTCATTCAAGTCATTGAGCGGCATTCCGCAGCTCTGACAAAATCTTTGTTCTGTTTTCATAATTTCAAATTTCATAATCATATATATTATTATACAAAAAACAATATATCTTAGAATTAAGTAAGGATAATAACCTTTCACCATTAAGATTAATAATCCTACATCGTTAAGGTTATTAACCTTGTTCCTTTTCAAAATAATAACGGCTCTGTTGCCGTCTTATTCCACAAACTAATCGTCGGGGATGGGCTCGAACGTATAGTCGGGCAACAAGCGAAATCCACTGATAGCCTCAACAGGATCCATCTTCGAAGGCATCGCCGTTCCATGTCAGGTGAGCACCCAACCAAGGAACTGCGTCATAGCCTATGCTATAAACCGGCAACTGGTTGTGAATCCATTTTACGGCAGGATGGTTTTTCCATGCGGCAAACCACTCGTCGCAATCCTTCTGATAGCGAGGGGCGAGCGAATCGTTGAATACTGAATTATCAGCAAAGCGCGCGACAAGCTCCATCAGTTCCACTCCCTCTTCTGTCTTGACATAAGGATGCTTTGCCGTCAGCTTGCGGATGAATCGCATCAGCCGACGCATATACTCCTTGTCGGCAGTAGGACGTGTGAAGTCCTTGCAGATGAAATGCTCGTCGCCATCAACAGTCATCGTGTCTATATCATCAGTATATTTTGAAGCCTCAGCTGCCAGTTTCTCAAAACATGAATACGGCACCTGAGTGTCCTTCCTACTGTGCATCATGAGAACAGGGCGGTTGTTGAGACCACGAAGGGCATAAAAAGGACTGCTGACGGAAGAGTCAACATGATATTTTGCACGGACGATTTCACCCGTGACACCATTGAGTTGTTCGGCAGGAATCATCGGAAGCAAAGCCTCACGCATGACCATAGAATGCCGTCACCGAAGGATTCTCTATACCAGAAAGGCATATCACCACGCCCTTTGGCTGCTCCGGACAAATCTCATAGACAAAGATGCCGAAGCCGTCGGCAGTCTTCAACCTTAGTGAGTCGGGAGCGGGCAGCCCGAAATCCCTCGCGTCGTAAATCTTATCATAATTGACATGCTTTTCCACGAGATAGTCAATCACCTGTAGCCCAGCAGCCATCCAGTTTCCACGCTCGTCAGCTTCTTGTGCCTTTGCGTCAATAGCCGAGAATGAACATACGGCCAACAATAATACAATAAATTTCTTCATCTGTTATTCTTCATCATTAAAGTTACCCAAAATAAATGAATTAAAGCCTTTTTGATTTATAAAAAAACGAAATTCCGCAGTCTTTGTCACTTGACGAAAGGACAGGCATCTGAGTACGCCTTGTTTATCCAAGAAAAGACTCCCCTATTATATGCCATTAATCGTATTTTGCAATGAATTCAAGAATGTTGCCGCATGTCCTCCATCCATCTGTACATGATGGAATTGGAACGAGATGGGTAGCTTGGTCTTTATCCATCCTTTTCGGTATTTTCCCCACATCGCCATTGGATTGCAAAACTTGTCGGTATATTGGTTGATGATGCAGTCCAGCTCTGTCTCTATCATTGCAGAAGTACCGATAACCATACAATCGTCCAAAAAAGAGCTTTCACATCTGATGGCAACTTGCCTTGTCAAGCGTTGATAATCATCTGCAAACTGACGCAAGTCATTACAAAACGGAATGTCGCACGAATTGATAGCCCCTTGTTTGTTCTTTACAATCACATTGACAGCAAGCCTGTCGTATTGATACAGCTTGCCTTGCACAGGCAACAGGTAGAACTCGCTGATTTCGCTTGCTGCCTTGCCGATGCACCAGCAAAGCAGCATGTTGAAACTCAGTTTGTATTTTTTGCTGTGCTTCAACAGCCTGCTCACATTCATGGTTTTCACCAATGTGACCATTGGCATGGGGGATGACATCCATAACGTGAAGGCACTGCTTCTGCTTGTTTCTTGTGGATTGACTTCTTTAGGACGGTTGCCGTGAATGACTATACTGTCCGTATTTGTTTCTGATGTCATGGCGACTATTTCTTTATAAGATTGTAGTTTTCATACATTCTGTTTCGCTCCTCTTCACCCAGGCTTCTGAGATATTCCTTCCATCCTGGGCAAAATATTGTGTGCCAACGCCAAAAGCGGGCAATAATCGATTGGGGATTTTCGTCGTATTTGCGCCTCATCCTACATTGAGCACATGGATATTTCTTTCCCATAAGGTAAATTTTATTATTTCCTTCTATAAGAGTCTTCTCACCGCCTTGCGGCACTTGGATTTTTCTCTTTCCGACAGCGTAATGTTTCGTCGGGTGCCACCCTTTTCTATCGTAGCCACAATTTTGAAACCACTATACCTACAGACTTCCTTCAATGCCCTAATTGCTCCACGGCTTTGGTGCATAAGGATGTTAAGAGGCCACGGCGTCGTAGAAGTACTCACAAGCACGCAACGCTTGCCCTTATGCAGGGGTATAGGGATGCCTCGAGGACTTTCGTCCATCATACCATAAACAATACGGTCGAACAGCAGCTTCAACGTGCCAGGGATATTACCCCAATAGCAGGGTGCGGCAATCACCATCGCCTCACAATCCTTAATCAGCTGCAATACACGCTGCGAGTCATCGTCAGGCAGCACACAGAAGCCTTTTGCCCTACATTGCATGCAGGCCAAGCAGGGCTGGACATTTAGTTTCTGCACCTCTATCACATCCACCTCCGCTCCTTGCGCCTTTGCCTCATCAGCCATCCCAGCCACCATCTGCGCAATGTTGCCCTTCTTCCTTGGGCTTGCATTAAGTATG
>SAMEA3663297__coassemble_1159_pt1 | contig 10223 bp, 8 predicted proteins | sample SAMEA3663297__metabat2_low_PE_003 | metagenome-assembled genome bin SAMEA3663297 (sample SAMEA3663297) | pig gut metagenome | biome: pig gut; feature: pig-associated habitat; material: faeces | place: China | collected 2013
AGCCGCTTGAACGGTAGCATCGACTGGTACAGCAAGAAGACCACCGACCTGCTCTTCTGGCTCTCCGTTCCCGAGTCAGCCGGTTCGCGAGGCTACTACAGCAACGTGGGCGACATCCGCAATACCGGTATCAAACTGAGCCTGCAAGGTACCGTCATCAAGACACGAGACCTGCAGTGGGACTTGATGTTCAACATCTCACACAACAAGAACAAAATCCTGAAGCTGCCCGAATCGAACATTCTCCATGAACATAGGCAAACGGTTCTGGGCGATGGACAACACCGACATCAACCGGATGTTCCCGGGATATAATCTGGGAGAAACCACCCAACGCATTGCAGCGGCCCTATTCGAGAAGATTAAGGTATACAGCCTAGGCATCCAGCTGGCCAGCTTCTACATCCCCGGCGACTTCATCCCCCATGTACGCATGATGGAGACGGGCTATCAGCCGGAACGGGAAGCAGCCTACTTCAGATTGCCCTACGTATTTGTGAAGAAACCGCACCCCTACGACACGACCATCCTGAACTACAACTGGCAGATTTGGGACACGAAGGCCTTCTCGCTGTATGCCGGGAAGAACGATACCATCTCGGAAACGTGTACTCGGGAAGCGTGCCGCTCCATCCTGAGGTTTATGAACCGGATGGAACTGATACGGCAACCGGTGAAAGCGGGATTCCACTCCACCATCATCACCGACGACGACTTGACAAGTGTAAAGGCAGAAAAAGCGGGTGTCTTCTATCGGATGAAAGGAGCCCGGGAGGAGGTGAAAGCGGGAGAGATATTGGCACAAATACTGGATCCGTACGACGGAAGCTTGCAACAGGAAGTCAAAGCACCGGTAAGCGGAGCGATATTCTTTGCCCACGACAAGCCCCTGACGCTGTAACACACCCTACTCTACAAAATCATCAAAGAGGAGTAGGCCGATTAACAGCAAACTCTCCTACTCTGCCCCGTAGCACCTCCCTACAATCTCCGTATCACCTCCGTGTATAAGGAACGGGGGCGATGCGGTATCTGCAGGGAGCAGGTAGGGCGTTGGTAGGGAGCTGGTAGGGCGCAGGTAAGTAGCCGTTACCACTGCAAGCGGGGCAGATAGCGGCTCAGTGTAGTACGCAGAATATTCAGCGTGATGGGCTTGACCAGCACATCGGAGGCACCACACTGCATGGCCCGCTCGCGGTCGGAGGAGAAGGCATACGCCGTCTGCATGATGATGGGTAGATCGGGGGTCTCCTTACGGATGAGGACCGTAGCATCCAGACCGTTCATCAGAGGCATCTTGATGTCCATGAGGATGGCTTCAATGGATTCTTTCTTTTCGTTAAACAGGCGGACGGCCTCTTCACCGTTCTTTGCCCACACGATATCACACTTCTTGCCGATAATGGCTTTGATGAGCTTGAAGTTGCTGTCATCGTCCTCTGCTACCAATATCAAGGGGCGATATTCATTTGTCATATCATTCATAATTCAGAGATTATTTTGTTTTGTTTACGTAGCGGCAAAGATATAAAAAGAGTGGATATAAATGAAAAAATAGGCCTTCGTTTTGCATTTCCCGCGCATATTCGGGGGAAATGGGGGTGAAAACAGATACTGAAAAGCGATAAATAACGATAAATCGAACAGTATGATTTGCTTTTTCGATGCCGAAAGCCTATTTTTGTCCGGTTTTTAATTCGAGTGGAATCCATGAAGAGAAACAGGTACATCGTCATCCTTCTGTTGTTTGTCAGCATACTCATGCCGATAGTACCCGTCATGCCCCATCACCATCATGCCGACGGCCATATCTGCCTGAAGAACGACCTGCATGAAGCGGCGTGCGACCAACCTCATCATGCTGCGCATCACGACGGCGAGGCACGTCACTGCTGCTGCGACACCGGATGCCTGACCACTCACTTTTTCCAACGTACCCCCACCCTTCCCTCGCCGGACGGGCCCTCCGTGACACCGCTGTTGCCATGGATGATGCCCCTTTATCTGGTGGAACTCTTAATGGGCCAACGGTTGTCTGCACCGGAACAGACCGCCCGACATGCGATCTGCCCCTACCGCGAACGCCTGCATGACACGCCGATAGCCTGCACCGGTGGGTTGCGGGCTCCTCCTGTTGTTGTTTTGAACATAGCGTGACACGTATTCAAAATCAACAACCAAGGAAACAACAACTATCATGACATTCAGAACATCTATCTATATAGGTGCCATAGGACTCTTCCTATTCGGCGCCTGCAACGGTCATTCGGCAGAACAACATGCGCACGAAACGACCGAACACTCCCACGGACATGAGGGACATGACCACGAAGGGCATGACCACGAACACGAAGGACACAGCCACGGACAGGAAGGAGGTGACGAAATCATCCTGCCTCCGGCCAAGGCTGAAGCAGCCGGCGTGAAGGTCAGCATCATCGAGCTGGGCACCTTCCATCAGGTCATCCGCTGCAGTGGTCAGGTATTGGCCGCCCAAGGAGACGAAAGCATGGCCGTTGCCCCTGTGGCCGGTGTGGTATCTTTACAAAGAAATGTAATCGAAGGGATGAATGTGGGCAAGGGGAGCGTGCTGCTGACCCTCTCCTCACAAAACATTGCTGATGGAGACCCCGTACAGAAGGCACGGGTGGCCTACGAGACCGCCCAAAAGGAGTACGAACGCATGAAGCCGCTATTAGAGAGCCGCATCGTATCACAAAAGGCGTTTGCAGAGGTGAAACAGACCTATGAGAACGCCCGCATCAGCTACGAGGCTGTGGCCAAGCACCACTCGGAACGCGGACAGTCGGTCGTATCACCCATCGGAGGCTACGTCAAGAACCTGCTGGTCAAAGAGGGCGACTATGTGACGGTGGGGCAGCCGCTGGTCAGCATCACACAGAACAGACGCCTCTTCCTGCGTGCCGACGTCTCCGAAAGATACTACGGAGCCTTGCGTACCATCGGATCCGCCCACTTCCGTACCCCCTATGACGAGCAGGTATATGCGCTGGACGAGCTGAACGGCCGTCTGCTCTCCTACGGCAAGTCGTCGGACGGCAACGGCTACTACGTGCCTGTCACCTTTGAGTTTGACAACAAGGGAGATATCCTCCCCGGCTCTTTTGTCGAAATCTTCTTGCTCTCCACCCCCATGGAACAGGTGATATCCGTCCCCCGCACTGCACTGACCGAGGAGCAAGGCAGCTTCTTTGTCTATCTGCAGTTGGATGAAGAGGGATACAAGAAGCAACGAGTCACTCTGGGAGTCGACGACGGCCAGCGGGTACAAATCTGCTCGGGCCTCCACGCCGGCGACCGCGTGGTAACTCAAGGAGCCTATCAAGTGAAGCTGGCCTCGGCCACCAACGTGCTGCCTGCACACAGTCATGAGCACTAATGAAGGAGGAGGCAAGGAATCATGCTGAACAAGATTATACACTTTTCATTGCACAACCGCATCCTGGTGCTGGTGGCATCGGTGCTGTTGCTGATAGGGGGAACCTATACGGCCTTGCATACCGAAGTCGATGTGTTTCCCGATCTGAACGCCCCTACGGTAGTGATTATGACCGAAGCCAACGGCATGGCTGCCGAAGAGGTGGAACAGTTGGTCACCTTCCCAGTAGAGACCGCCGTCAACGGAGCTACCGGTGTGCGCCGGGTACGCTCCTCCTCCACCAACGGATTTTCCGTTGTATGGGTGGAGTTTGATTGGGGCACGGAAATATATCGAGCCCGACAAATCGTCAGCGAGAAGCTGGCCGTGGTGAGCGAATCGCTGCCATCCAATGTAGGGAGACCCACGTTGGGTCCCCAGTCATCCATTCTGGGCGAGATGCTGATTATCGGACTGACGGCCGACTCTACCTCGATGCTGGATCTGCGTACGATAGCCGACTGGACCATCCGCCCACGCCTGCTCTCGACAGGTGGTGTGGCGCAGGTAGCCGTACTGGGAGGTGACATCCAGGAGTATCAGATTGTGCTGGATCCCGAACGGATGCGCCACTACGGACTCTCGCTGGACGAAGTGATGAGCGCTACCCGCAACATGAACCTCAATGCCAACGGAGGTGTGTTCTACGAGTATGGCAACGAATACATTGTGCGCGGTATGCTGGCCACCGACCGCACGGATGAGATAGGCAAGGCGGTGGTCAAACGGCAAGAGGGCGGTTCCTATCCCATTCTGTTGGAGGACATTGCCCACATCCGGCGGGGCGGAAAGACACCCAAACTGGGTACCGCCTCCGAACGGGGCAGGCAAGCCGTGCTGATGACCGTCACCAAACAGCCCTCTACCAGCACGTTGGAACTGACCGAAAAGTTGGAGAACGCACTGAAAGAGCTACAGAAGAACCTGCCCGCCGATGTACATGTGTCAACAGATATCTTCCGCCAGAGCCGCTTCATCGAGAGTTCCATAGGCAACGTGCAGAAGTCACTGGTAGAAGGCGGTCTCTTCGTGGTCATCGTCCTGTTCCTCTTTCTGGCCAACGTACGGACCACCGTCATCTCGCTGGTCACGCTGCCGCTCGCACTGATAGCCTCTCTGCTGGCATTGCACTACATGGGATTCACCATCAACACCATGAGCCTTGGAGGCATGGCCATTGCCATCGGATCGCTGGTGGATGATGCCATTGTCGACGTAGAGAATGTGTACAAACGGCTGCACGAGAACCGTCTCCGACCGAAAGAGGAGCAACGGCCCCTACTTGAAGTGGTGTTCAACGCCTCCAAAGAGGTGCGTATGCCCATTCTCAACTCAACCCTCATCATTGTGGTGAGCTTTGTCCCCCTCTTCTTCTTGAGTGGTATGGAGGGACGTATGCTGGTGCCGCTTGGTATCGCCTTCATCACGGCGCTGGCCGCCTCTACCCTGGTGGCACTGACAGTAACGCCTGTGCTCTGTTCGTACCTGCTGAAGAGAGCGTCGGACGGAAAACTGAAAAAAGGAGAGGAAGGCGACTCTGCCATCGCCTATATCCTGAAACAGTGGTATGCATCGGCACTGACCTTCGTACTGCAGCACAAACGGAGTGTACTGGGAGGCACGGTATTCCTCTTCCTGATAGCATTGGGACTCTTCTTCACGCTGGGACGTTCCTTCCTGCCCCCCTTCAACGAGGGATCATTCACCATCAACATCTCCTCGCTGCCGGGCATCTCGCTGGAAGAGAGCAACCGCATGGGACAACGGGCCGAAGAACTGCTGCTGACCATACCAGAGATTGAGACGGTGGCCCGCAAGACGGGACGTGCCGAACTGGACGAACATGCACTGGGCGTGAATGTATCGGAGTTAGAGGCTCCCTTTACCCTAAGCAAACGCTCGCGCAAAGAACTGGTAGCCGAGGTTCGCGAGAAGCTGGGCACCATCGTAGGAGCCAACGTAGAGATAGGCCAACCCATCAGTCACCGCATTGACGCGATGCTGAGCGGAACGAAAGCCAATATCGCCATCAAGTTATTCGGCGACGACCTGAACCGTATGTTCACCTTGGGGAACGACATCAAGAAGGCCATCCAAGAGATACCGGGCATTGCCGACCTAAATGTGGAACAGCAGATAGAACGCCCGCAGCTGACCATCCATCCGCGACGGGAACTGCTGGCACGCCATGGCATCACGCTGCCTCAATTTGCCGAGTTCGTCAATGTCTGCCTGGCCGGCGAGGTGGTATCGCAGGTCTACGAACAGGGAAAGAGCTTTGACCTGACAGTTCGTGTGGCGGACAACCTGCGCGATGCGGCCGAGAAGATACGCGACCTGATGATAGACACCGCCGATGGCGAGAAGATTCCCCTGAGCCAGGTAGCGGAAGTACGCTCCACCATGGGTCCCAACACCATCAGCCGCGAGAACGTGAAGCGCAAGATTGTCATCTCGGCCAATGTGGCCGACCGTGACCTGCGCAGTGTAGTCAACGACATCCAGGCACGCATCGATGCACAAATCCAGCTGCCCGAGGGATATCACGTAGAGTATGGTGGACAATTTGAGAGTGAACAAGCGGCCAGCCGTACCCTGCTGCTCACCTCATTCATGTCCATTGTCGTCATCTTCCTGCTGCTCTACCACGAGTTCCGTAGCACCAAAGAGAGTGCCATCATCCTGCTCAACCTGCCACTGGCGCTGATAGGCGGTGTGTTTGCCCTGCTGCTGACCACCGGAGAGGTGAGTATTCCGGCCATCATCGGATTCATCTCGCTCTTCGGTATCGCTACCCGCAACGGCATGCTGCTCATCAGCCACTACAACTACCTGCAACGCGAGGAGGGATATACGGTGTACGACAGTGTGGTACGAGGCTCGCTGGACCGTCTGAACCCGATTCTGATGACCGCACTCTCTTCGGCACTGGCACTGATTCCCTTAGCTTTGGGAGGCGACCTGCCGGGCAACGAGATTCAGAGTCCGATGGCAAAAGTCATATTGGGAGGATTGTTGACTTCGACCTGCCTCAACGGCTTCATCATCCCGATTGTCTACCTGATGATGAAACAACGACCAATCAGTGAATGAAGTAAGTGAATTGACCGATTTTGTAGGGGCGGACTATACCTCAATGTAACAATAAAGTTGTTTTGAGCGTAGCTAACATTTTCAGCCCCAAGCCACACGACAGCGGGCTCAGGACGCAAGATATTGCACCCCTACATTTGTTGACTCGTTCACTTGTTTACTATAAGCAAGTATTAGGCTTGCGAAAATTATATAATGAGCACTAATGAATAAGATTATGATAAATAAACAAACGCTGATAGGATGCACCGTCCTACTGATGCTGACCGGTCCTACCCACGCACAGAACAACGGCATCGACGCCATCCTGCAACAGATAGCCGCCAACAACAAAGAACTGAAGGCACAAAACCACCTGATCTCCTCACAAAAACTGGAGAACAAGGTAGAGAACAACCTATCCGACCCAACCCTATCCTACTCGCACGTATGGGACTCGACCAACAGCGGCGAGACGGCAGGCGAACTGATTGTTTCCCAAAGCTTCGAGTTCCCCACGCTGTATGGGGTTCGAGGTAGCCGGAACCGACTGAGGAACAATGCGCTGGACGCACAATCCGAGGCTCTGCGCCAAGAGGTGTTGCTACAGGCCAAAGAGCTCTGTCTGGACATCATCCTGCTGCAACGTCGGCAACAGATGCTGGACGAACGGCAGAAAAATGCCGAGGAGCTTTCAGTTCTCTATACGCAACGACTGGAAAGCGGAGATGCCAACATCCTGGAGACCAATAAAATCAAGTTGGAACTGCTGAACGTACGTACGGAGACCCGACTGAACCTGAACAGCCTGAAGAGCAAACTGAAAGAGCTGCTGGCACTGAACGACAACCAACCGCTGACTGCCGGCCGTCCGCTACCGGGCGACCCGCTGCCTACCCCGCAGGCATTGGGATTGACCGACTATCCCACTGTACCCCTTCCGGCCTCTATCGCTCCGTTGATGGACGAACTGCTATCGTCAGACCCGGCCTTGCTATCGTTGCAAGGAGAGAGCGATGCTGCCCGCAAACAGATTGTCGCCAGTCGGCAAGGATGGTTGCCACGCCTGGAGTTGGGATACAGACGGAATACTGAATCGGGACATCCGCTGAATGGTGTAGTAGTAGGTTTCTCTTTCCCCCTGTTCGAGAACCGAAGCAAGGTAAAGATAGCCAAAGCACAAGCTACCAGCATTGACTTCCAGCGGGAGAATGAATGGACGAAGAGGCGTGCCAACCTGTGGCAAGCCTACGAAGAGGCACGTAATCTGCAGACCTCTATCGACGAATACAGCACGACCTTTGCCCAACAACAGAATCTGTCGTTGCTGAAACAGGCTCTGACCGGCGGTGAAATCAGTCTGATAGAGTATTTTGTAGAGGTATCTGTCATCTACCAAAGTCACGATAACCTTCTGGAACTGGAGAACCAGTACCAGAAGGCGATGGCCAGACTCTACAAAAGCAGACTTTAGAACGCAAAGAGTTCAACGGCATCATCGGGCTGATAACCGCTACGGATACGCCACTCCTGTGGATAGAGGTTATTGGCCCGATTGCCTACATTCTTCACAAAGCCCAAAGGCACTCCCCGATAGGTAAGCAGCAGGATGCCCCGAGGCAACGACGGCGACAAGGTGACAGCCTCCTTACGCAGATAGGCCCATGCCTGAGGAGAGGACACCTCTGCCGAAACAAAAGCATCGGGATTCAGCAGACGGCTCATAGCCAACGCATGAGCAGGTTGCCACTCGCGCCCCTTCAGTTCAGCTAAAGACAAGCCGGCCTGACATACCCGCACCGAAGCACGCAGTGCCTCCCATACCGACAGCCATCGGTGAGGAAAAACGGTCACAGCTTCGCCTTCTGCCAGCAGGTCATACTCCGCTGCATCCATCTTCAACCAACTACGCAACTGGTTCATCTGCTCTCGTGTAGGCCCCATCGGTTTTCCCCCTTTTCCCTGCATTTTCTTTTTCTCCCGCAGGGAATTGTTTTTTCCTCGGGAGGAAAAAGAGAAAGTGTCTGCCTCGCCCTCCTCCAGAGGTTTGCGCAACAAGGCCAGAAAAAAGCCTTCGCCGGCGGTGCGGTGAGGGAGAAAACGATAGACAGGAAACGATTCGCCGGACAAGAGATTGCCTGTGACACCCCAGTCGGGGGAGAGCGGAATGGGGCAAACCTCGGCTCCAAACTCCTCGCTGAGCCACCGCACATTCTCCTCGTCCTCCTGCGTATTGTATGTACATGTACTATATATCAGGTATCCGCCCGGCTTCAGCGATGGCCAGATGGCTGTCAGGATACGCCGCTGGCGTTGCCAACAGGTTGTCACATTCTCCAGACTCCACTCCGCTACCGCCACAGGGTCTTTACGGAACATGCCTTCTCCTGAACAGGGTACATCAGTCAGTATCACATCAAACAAGCCGTGCAGCGAGGTGAAGTCGGCCGGGTCACTATTGGTCACCACAACGTCCGGGTGCCCCCACTTTGTCAGATTCTCTGCCAACACCTGCGAACGGGCACGCATCACTTCATTGGCCACCAGCAGACTGCCTTCCGGCAACAGGCTGCGGGCATGAGTGGATTTTCCTCCAGGTGCGGCACAGAGGTCAAGCATCACTATCGGCTCAGTAGTAATACACTGCCGCAACGCCTGCTCAAGGAACATAGACGAAGCCTCCTGCACATAGTAGCATCCGGCATGGAAAAGGGGGTCGAACGTAAACGAGGGACGACGGTCCAGATAGCGTCCCGACCGGCACCAAGGGACAGCAACTGCCAACGCAGGCAAGGTCGCATCGGGGAAAAGAGTCTGCCATTTCCCCTCGTTCAGACGAATACTGACAGGCTGTTCCGCATCCAGCGCCGCCACGAAACGGGCATATTCATCCGCTCCCAACAGGTGGGACAGCTGATCGGTAAAGGGCTGTGGAAGACGCATTCTTTACGATATGGAATTAAACGGTTCTTGAAATGAGAAATTGATGTCGGGAGTCACCGTCAACGTTGCTTGGCTGCCACAGCGGCATTCTCCTGCAGACGTTGGTGCTCTTCAATCAGTTGCATGTTTTCTTTGGCCTTCGACAAGAAGTCTTTGACGGAAGGATGATCTTTGAACGAGGTTGGCACCACTCGCATGATGGCTTCTATCTGAGGAGTCATCATGGGATAGGGCAACGTGGCACACATCATCAGAAAGACACTGGGACCCAGTACATTGTCAGCATTTTCGGTAATAAAATTCTCCACATAGTCGTTCATCTCCTTGAGCAGCTTCTCGCCCTCTGCCTGCAGTTGGGGACGCACCTCTTCCAGATTGGCACCTTCCAATACCAGACGGGCTTCCTTGCGGTCCAGCTCCTCTATCTGCACCTCCATCTCGTTACGTTTGTCAATGAATTCATACAACTTGTCGTTCAGTGGGGTGCCTTTGGCCTGCAGTTGTCCGTTGGAGATGGAGACCTCCACCTTACCGCTCTCCAGCACCAAGGGCATGATGCCCTCCTGCCCCATGTACAACATGACCATCCGCACCGATAACGAGGAAGATATGCTGATGGATATGGCGCGCTACCATGAGTGGGCACCCATGCGCCGTATGGCTGTCGGTGGTATGCACCACATTTTCGAGCTGTGGGAGTACATGGAAAAGTTCCACTGCGATATGGTCATGATGTACGACCAGCTGCAGTGCAAGGGCATGCAGGGTG
>SAMEA3663297__coassemble_1171_pt1 | contig 10135 bp, 8 predicted proteins | sample SAMEA3663297__metabat2_low_PE_003 | metagenome-assembled genome bin SAMEA3663297 (sample SAMEA3663297) | pig gut metagenome | biome: pig gut; feature: pig-associated habitat; material: faeces | place: China | collected 2013
AATTTTTCATAAATTGCTTTCTTTAATTCATTGTAAAATAGTACCGTAGCACTACCTCCCGTTCTACATCTATCATCCCAAAATAGATTGGCATACTATGCATAATACATAATAAGATGCATGAGTTATTGTTTCTTCAGTTCAAACCGCTCGAAAGTGATGGTATCTTCCGAATTACCGGTCAGCATTTGATAGTCGCGGCTGATGTACAGACCCTCTTCAGCCACCAGAAAGACATACGAGTTGTAGATGCCTTCGGGGAAGAGCGTCTCACCGATGATGCGGAAATCCTTGTCCAACAGGATGATCGAGAATTTCTTTCGTCCATAGACCGACTTTCCCCACCACTGGATGTGGCTGTCCAACGTAGTCTTCGGGTAGGCAAACCGATAGTAGACCTCACGGTAAGGGTCGTATATCATATCACCGTAACGGGCCAGTTCCAGTCCCAGCTGCGGTCCCCGCTCCGTCTCCTTGTGTTCACCGGTCGGAGATGTGATGTAGCGGCTCTTCGCCTTTACCAGCCGGACTTCCTCCGCATTGTCGGGTGCAATCACAAGATCCTCCTTTACATAGAAGGAGTAGGCCATACCCCGGTCGGTAGCAATGCGGCTGAAACGGAGGTCGTTTGCAGCCTTCTCCTCACCGGTCAGTACCGAATAGGTCGGGAGAAGTTCCCGGCAGACACGTCGCACGGTGTCAACGGCCACCGTCAGCGGTGTCTTTTCAAGCGGGCAGAAACGCTCCACTCCGGATTGGGAGATATAGGTCTCGTCCCCCATGAAGAGAGGCGGTAGATAAGGATGCGAAGAGGGAGTATAGGAAGGCAGGACATCATACCCCTTTTCTGTCTTTCCGTAAGGTATCTTCTGTACGATGTGGGCAAGGGTGTCCACCCTTATCAAGCCGCTATATGCATACGTGGAGACATAGATGTGGTCGAAATCCTGTACGTAGCAACCGCTGACCTGAACCACTCCGTCCGGTCCTTCTGCATGCAAGGTCAGTTTCTTGACCAGTTGGCCTGTCTGCCAGTCATAGAAATAGATTTGGTTGGTGCGATAGTTCAGAAAGGAGAAGTAGCTCTTGCCTGTCTTTTCCTTGAACAGCCACGCATAAAACAGATTGTACCTGACATCCGAATCCAGTACGAATTCCTTGATATCACCCGTCGCCTCCAGCCGATAGTCATCGGACGCATCCTTCTTTCCCTGCTTGCAGGATACCAGAAACAGGCAAACGGCAGCCGTTACAGTGGCTATCGCCGAAACACACGTGCCCAACCACTTCCTACCTATTCGAGCTCGCACTGCTTTAATTGTTCTCATAGAGTTCTGTGATTAGTGATTTATAGTTCATTGTACGTAACCTATTAATTAACCATATCCAATTGTATGACATAAAGCCCTGTCTCACTCCTTTTACAGATTGAAGTAAACGAACGGATTGTCCTGGTTGCTGCCGACCCCTATCAACCTGTGGCGGTCGGCATCGTATGTGAATCCGTTGATGTAGGTGTCCAGACGATATTGCCGGACGAACTCTCCGTCACGGTTGTAGACCTTGATGAAATTCCCGCCGTCGGGTTCCTTCTGCCCCTGCTGCAGCTTTCTGATCAGTTCCTCTCTCAACCGCCCGGAGTAGAGAGTATAAATCGTATCGTTAATCCACTTGATATCGTGGAAGCCCTCTATCTGTCCCTTGCCGTCCCGAGGAGCACCGTCTTGACCAACCTGCACATCCGACGAGCCGTCCTTCAAGTCATAGACCTCTAACACGTCCCCGTTCTGGGTAGCCAAGGCCACTCTGTGCAGGGAGGCATTGTAGGCCATGTAGCTCCGCCATAGGTAGGCAGACTCGGCATCGGCCTGCGCCCCGTTTTCAAGGCCGGGGATGCTGAACATACCCCTCCTTGTATTCGGAGTGACCTCATAGAGGCGGTGCGCCCCATTGAAATCTTCCAGCAGGAGAGTCGTGTCATTCAGCACGGCATAGTCCAACGTACGGGTATCGGCCACCTTCCAGCGTCCTGACAAGGTGACGGAGTCCCCGTCAAAGGCGTAGGTGTACAACAGGCTGTTTGCGCCATCCATGAGGTATGCCTTCCGGTCACTGAACTGAAACGGAGTGGGCAAGAGTATCTCATCGGCACCGTTGCCCTTTCGGCCTGCGGAGCAGAGATACTTGAGGGAAGGGTATTCCACGAAATGATACGACATGCTATCCGCGGTCAGGTCCAATACCGCCATGACACGACCATCCAGCTCTACCCGGTGAGGTACTCGCATGAATGGCATCTCCTCCGCCTCCATCACCGTTCCCCTCAGCTCGATGGTTTGGACAGTCTTTTTTACATCTTTACAGCCTAACATTCCCATCCCTACAAGGCACAGGCAAATAACTAATTTTTTCATCGTTCTACTGTTTTTTTGGTTATTTCGTCATCATTGCCCTAAAAAGTATACGGATTATTCACGATGCAGTTCAAATCTGTCATCAGATAACCACCGAATCCACCCACGACGGCATTGCTGCCTTCTGTATCGATGCACACCCTGTTGATTGTTCTTCTTGAATTGAAATCATAGACCAGAATCTCGTTCTTGTTCAGGTTCTGGAAACTTAAATAAGTTTTTCCCCCGTCCTCAAACAACGAGGCCGACTCCTGAGAAATCCCTACATCTTCCGGTACGGGGAACGATATGCACTCATCGGATGCCTTCAAGACAAAGGATTCGGCATGATTCCCTGAGGTACATGCCTGAAAGAAGAACAACAGAAAGAGATAGCTGTATAAACCTTTCATACCATCATCATTGCTTACTTCTTGGCCTGATAATGAGCAGGTAGGGATTGGAATCATCGGGTATCTCCTCTCCCTGCAAGTTATGCTCCGTCCAATACTCCTTGACATTCATTGCCTGAACGGGAAGCACGATGGAGCCGTCGTCCTGCACGAAGAGTGAGGCATTCGACAGCACGACCGGATATCCCTGCAACGCATCCACCTTCAACTCGGTGAAAAGCAGCGGCTTGCCCTCCCGTTTGGGGACGATGGCACAGGCACATGTCTTCTGATAATAATAGCTGATCCAATAGCTTCCTGCCGTCTCTACAAAACAGTTGAATCCGTAGGCATAAATGCCCTTGCCGTGAAAATCCTGGAAGAACTCCATGATGTTCTGAAAGTCATTCTCGAAGTAGGACCGGGGAATGTTATGGCCGTCCCAGTTCACTACGTATTCTGCCGTCAGTTGCTCGGGTGTCAGACGGTAGACGGTGTCATTGAACAGCTGGTGAAAACAGATGCTCCTGTCGTCACACCTGCGGAACATATTGTTCGACTTCACATGCAGATAGCCGGCTTGGCTTTTGTCTATGGGCTTGTATGCCTTCTCTATCTGTCCGGTGCTTACGTTCAGCAGGTGCAGCTGTTGGCCGGAGGAGTTCTCTTCGTTCCCGGTATAGAGCAACAGGTGGTTGTCATCAAGCAGACAGATGTTTTGCGCCAACAAGTCCACTTTCAGTTTCTTCAACAGGTTCCCCTCCCAGTTGTACTTAAACAAAGCCTGCGTTGTCCACGAGAGAATCCAGAGGTTATTCTGACTGTCGATGGAGAAGTCGCTGACGTTCAAGTATTCGTCCGCTCCGCTGCCCTGCTTTCTCAGTTGATGCACCAGCCGACCGTCATACGTAAACTGGTAGACGGCGGATACGTCTGACAGGTAGATGTACTCCGAGGTGTTGTGGATGTGATTGATTTCGTTGATAATCAACGAATCATTCGTTGGCAGAAGGAGCAGGGAGGAAGTGGCTATTTCCGATACCGGCATCGATGCCGATGCGGCATCTACATTCACTTTCACCTCCGATACCCGAAGCGAGTTGTCTTTCATCTCGCTGCACGAACAGGCAACGGCAGAGAGAATCATCAACAGGCCCGTAACCGATTTCATGTTTCTAAAGGCCTGTACCGTCTTAAACTTTTTTGTTCTCATGGAATATAGATGTTTGTTACATTTTCTACTTCGTCAAATCAGCCATCGCCAACGTGTATTCCTTGTCCCCGCCAAGCATCGTCGCGTACAGCGTATCACCGGCAGACACGCAAATGTTGCTGATGGAAGCATCCATTCTGTAGATATGGTCTATTTCTCCGTCCGCTGTAAAGCGTAGGATGTATTTGTAAGGTGGAATATGGTTGTTCCCCATATCACGGCCTTCATACAGGACATAGAAGTATCTGACCGAAGCACAGGCATCCACGCAGTGGTGGAGGTCGTCTGCGTGGATGCCCCGGTTGGGGTCAGACGAAACAAGCTGTTCAAACCGATGGTCACCGACGGCATAGCTCCCTATTAGCATCCATGTCCCTTGACGATACTGATAGAAATTGATGTCCGAGGCAAACGACGGAGTAGTCATCAGTACGGATGACGATTCATTGTAGGTCAATCCGCCTTGGAAGAAGATGTAGCGTTTCATGCTGTCTTGAACTCCCAATCGGGAATAGTCCTCAATCGTTTCAAAGGATGAGTCCTTTATTCGGAAATGTCTGATTCCTCCGAAAGTAAAGCCGGCATGGGCGTATCCCTCCTTCGTTACGGCCATTCTGTCCGCACGAAGTTCATATGTTTCCGGCGTCGTTGGGATACCGTTCCATAACGAATCTATCGGATAGCTTTTGCAAATTCCGTCCTCGCGCTGTAGTACCTCTACCCGGCGACGGGAGTTAGATACATCAATGAATATCAGCGGCAGCACCTCACCGGGGCCTTGCCCTACCGATAAGCGGCGGCAGCATCTGCCTGTGTACAGATTGTACAGCATCAACCGCTGTTCCTGCGCCAGGTCTACAATCAGCAACGTACTGTCCATGACGGCCAGGTCGTAGGGAGTTCCCAATATAGAGTCAAGCCTTATCTCTTGAAACACGATTTCCTTGTCAGCCCGTTGGGAAACGGGTTCCCACGTTCTCTGCCGGCTGCACGACAAGAGCAAGGGCAGAACAAACATCAAGCAGTTACATACCACTAATTTCTTCATCATTTTACTGTTTTATTTCGAGTAATCTCATTTTTCCTAACGATAATTATATGTACAGGAATGATAGTCTCTTCAGATAAACATCCAACTACGATTAGGGTAATCCGATAACGAAAAAATACGGCTTTATCATTTCTTGCGTTACAAATGTATCGTATAAAAATGTTTCATCAAAGAAAAAAATAAAGGATTTTATGGATAATACACTACTGATAATCAACGTGCCCGTATATTCACGTTAGCTGCATTTTTACCATCTATTATTTCACTTAAATCCAAATACCCATATTGAATCTCATCATTAAAACAGAATATCAGGCGATTGTTGTTTTCATCATAACAAAAGCGCAGAATCTGGTAATCGGTTTCCAAAGTTTTCACATAATCCCCTTCTTTCGTAAATAGATGGCATTGGGTCGGTTGGGTATGCTTTGCATATTCATTCCCATCATACAGCGCAATCAAATAATCTCGGACAAACAAGCAGTGTGAAAAGTGGAAAATTTCACTTCCGGTCCCCCATTCAGGGCCGTAAATATTGCGAATCAAGTTTCCTTTCAAATCGAATATGCTTATCAGGTCACATCGAGCATTACACTCGGCATACCGTTGGTTTTCCATAGATACTGCTAACGATATGCGTTTTTTATCGACATCCGGATGATTGTATTCCAACAGTTTTATTTCCCCCGTCTTCATATTCCATGTACCCGCACTTTGAGTAAAAGTAGATGGACTGGTGACACTGATGAAAGTACCATACGAAAGGCTATCGTTGATATAGGTGTAGTCATTGGGAAAGGAAGAAGCGTTCAATTTGGTTTTTACAAAGGGGGTGTAGTCCGCATTGTTCATAATGCTATCCATATGAAAGCCGAAGATTTGTAACTTTCCATGATCGGTCACATAGATTTCATTCATCATTTTATTCCACGCCATACTGCCTAAAATAGTGATTTCATCCGGGCCTTGTCCAAACTTACCGAAAGAAGTCAAATATTCATAACTCTTTCCATCGAATAGATGAATCATCTTGTCTGTCGATTTGTAATCCCCAATAACCAAGAAATCCCCCATGCAGTAAGGCTCGGAAATTGAACCTATCAATAAATCATCCAAATTAATTTCCTTAATTAGAGATTTTACATTGATAATATTATCACGGCTGCTTTGATATACTTCTTTATCAGAACCTCCTTTACAAGCAGATAACAATAGAACTACGAATAAAAATAACAAGTTTCTCATTACTTCATAAAAGTGATATGGGTGTATTATAACTATTTATATTTCATCCTGCAAAAGTATAAAAGCCGAAAGATTATCTCTCAGCGAGAGAAAGAATCTCTCTTCTTGTTGTCAGCCGATTTGCATCAGCTGGTATCCGTTCCGCTTTCTCGATGCCTTGATGTCTACCTCCGGGTCGTCGCGGAAGAGGCTGCGCACGTGGCTCACCAACTTCCTCAGCCTCGTGCTCGCCTCCCGTTCCGTAGGCTCCCATTCGAATATCCGCTCTATCTCGCGGAAGGTCAGGAAGTGGTCGGGAGCCCGGAAGAAAGCCACCAACAGCCGCCTCTCGTAGTAGGAGCAGCTCTGCTGCCGGCTGCCGCATACCAGCACCCCCAGGTCGGCATCCAGCGTGTAGCGTCCGAAGCGGTACTCCGGCCGCTCCCTCTCCACCACAATCACCACCACCTTTTCCACGTAGCGCGTCCCGCCACGCTCGTAGCTGCGCCTGTGCACCTGTATCTTTCTTCTGTTCTTCATCGTTCCTCCTTTCTTTTCCAGTTGTTCTGTCCTCATCTTCTACACTACTGAGTTTATTAATCATTCTTCTAATCTACTGATGTAAAGCCGAACGTGAATCATAGTGATTGCCTCTTTGGTTTGACGGAACCAAATATAGGAGAAACAGCAGATAGGATAGGGAGAGAAATCGTTTAAAATGCCATTTTGTGAGCGTTAGATTTTTCTAACGTTTCTCATGTAATTGAATATCAGATGCCTATGAAACTGAAGAGGAATGTGTGCTCTTTCCCCTTAGACCTCTTTATTCGCTCCGTCAGCTCTCAGCAATTGCAGCTGATACCCCTTGCGGGAACGTATGGAGATGAGTTCTGCCTCGTTGTCGGTGGCCAAGAACTTGCGCAACTGACTGATGGCTTGCCGACGTCGGTTGTCGATGCCAATATCATCGGATGCCCATCCGCAGGTCTTGTCAATCTCGTCATTGGTTAGGAAGTGCTCGGGAGCGGAGATGAAGGCAATCATCAATCGGAATGTCTGAAGGGAACATGGCCGCTCTGCGGATTGGAACAGCAAGAGCTGACGTTGCACGTCGTAGTGATAGCTGCCAAAGCTATTCACAACCGCTTCCCCAGTCCATGCGGATGAGGAACGGGAGTCGTTGAGAGAGGCATCCTTCCTCCGACATCGGATGCGAACAGACAGCCATGCAAGAAGGATAAGCGCAGCAGAACAAATCCATGCGTAGTCATACCATTTGATGCATGACATACGTGGTATATGGACAAAGGGAGTCAGTTGCAGCAGATACAACCGGTCGAGGTAATACTGCCCAATCTGGTTGGTGGAACAGAACAGGTCTGCATCACCAACCCTAACTACTGAGGTGCTGTCGCGTCGGGTAGCGGTAAGAGATAGCGCACATCGCAGTGAGGGGTGCGTGGCATTCAGGGAGTGATGCCAGCGGTCGTAAACAGTCGACAGGGGGAACTTCTCCGCAAAGTGCAGGTACAATAGGGAGGAAGTGAGGTCGGCATCGGGCAGCAGCAGTTGCCTCTCTTTGGTCGAGTCGCACGATGCTGTAATGGAGCCTTCCTCTGTCTGTAAGCTTCGGCTCTTGTTTTGGGGAAAGTCTGTTTGGCCTGAGATTCGGACGGAAGTTTGCGAACTTGATGCGTGCTCGATTACCGGCACCACACTTTCGCGCAGCAACTGTATAGCTTGCTGCCTGACGGCCTGTAGTCTGTACCCGCCCACCAACCAAAGCAGGCAGCATGTTCCGCAGGTTATCAATAATGATAAGGCTGCAAGGCGGCAGGCCTGATGCATGAGACGTGTGTCCCCCGTTGCACTGTCATAGTAATGCCATACGAAGAGAAGAAGTAACGCTTCCAACCCCAACTTAGCCAACAGGGAGAGAAGATGGAGCGGGCGTGTCACAAAATCGGGAATCGCTGCGCAACCAACAAACTGCCGTTCGCAACGGTAGCCCATATACCACATCAGGGTGCTGTCGACAGGCTGGACAAACTGTGACGGGCGTGAATAGAGTGTGTCGGTGCGTCCCGACACGTCTGTCAATGTATATCGGATGGACGTAGATACATCAATCTGTTTCCGTTGCAGCAGGCTGTCCCAAGTCTGCTGCAACGAATCGATGGAAATGGGGTATCTGTCCAGCAGGTAGGTAAGCGTGGAGTTTTCTGCTCCCCCTTTGATGAGACTATAGGCATATCGCTCCTTCGGGAACGGAAGGGTGACCCTATGACCGGATGTGGTGACCATGGTGACGGAATCGGGAATCTCCTCCTTGAGCGTGGTGTAGCCGGACGAACTCTTCTCGAAACAGTAGATGGGTATCTCGCTCCGCCTCTCCACCTCCACAAGCAGGGCGCGACGGAAGGTCTCGGCCACCGTCTGACGCCACTGCATCCGCTCTGCCTTGTTGTGACGGCAGAATGTGGCTATGTGACTTGCCGAGAGACACAGTAGGATGGCTGTTGCCAACAGGTAGAGAAGGGTTCGTTTCATATCGTCGTGTCGGAGTGAACTCTTTTCATGGGAACAGGGCAGGGGGACGGCTACGACTGCATGTCGTGCAGGCGCTTGTAGTAGCCGTTCTTGGCCAGCAGCTCCTCGTGACGTCCGCGCTCTACTATCTCGCCCTCGTAGAGGACACAGATTTCATCGGCACTACGGATGGTGGAGAGGCGGTGGGCAATGGCGATGGTGGTGCGTGTCTTCATCAGCCGCTCCAGTGCCTCTTGTACCAGCCGCTCGCTCTCGGTGTCGAGGGCCGAGGTGGCTTCGTCCAGAATGAGGATGGGCGGATTCTTCAGGATGGCACGGGCGATGCTGATGCGTTGGCGCTGTCCGCCGCTCAGCTTGCCTCCGCGGTCGCCGATATTGGTCTGGTACCCCTCTTCGGTCTCCATGATGAAGTCGTGGGCATTGGCTATTTTGGCCGCTTCCACCACCTGCTCCATCGTGGCGTTCTCCACGCCGAAGGCGATGTTGTTGAAGAAGGTGTCGTTGAAGAGGATGGCCTCCTGGTTGACGTTGCCTATCAACGCCCGCAGGTCGTGGATGCGCAGTTGGCGGATGTCGGTGCCGTCTATCGTGATGGAGCCTTCCCGCACATCGTGGTAGCGGGGCAGCAGGTCTACCAAGGTGGATTTGCCCGAGCCGGATTGTCCCACCAGTGCGATGGTCTTCCCTTTGGGGACGGTCAGGTTGATGTGCTTCAGCACTTCCCGCTTGCCGTCGTAGCTGAACGAGAGGTCGCGGAACTCAATCTTCTCCTTCAGCGACTGCAGGGGTTGCGGATGGAGGGGCTCCTGGATGGGGTTCTCGGCCTTCAGTATCTTGTCTACGCGCTCCATGCTGGCCAGCCCTTTGGGTATGTTGTAGCCGGCCTTGGAGAAGTCCTTCAGCGGGTTGATGATGCTGTAGAGGATGACCATGTAGAAGATGAAGGTGGAGGCTTCGATGGAGGAGTTGTTGCCCAGGATGAGCAGACCGCCGAACCACAGCACCAGCACGATGAGCAGCGTGCCGAGGAACTCGCTCATGGGATGGGCCAGTGCCTGGCGGATGGCTACGCGGTTGGTGGCGTCGCGGTACTCGTCGCTGCAGCGACGGAAGCGGGCCACCATCTTCTCCTCGGCAATGAAGGCCTTGATGATGCGCAGGCCGCCCAACGTCTCCTCTAATTGCGACATGGTGTCGCTCCACTTGCTTTGTGCCAGCAACGACTTACGCTTCAGTTTCTTGCCCACCCGGCCCATCAGCCAGCCCATGCCCGGCAATACGAGGATGGTGAAGAGCGTCAGCTGCCAGCTGG
>SAMEA3663297__coassemble_1172_pt1 | contig 10127 bp, 7 predicted proteins | sample SAMEA3663297__metabat2_low_PE_003 | metagenome-assembled genome bin SAMEA3663297 (sample SAMEA3663297) | pig gut metagenome | biome: pig gut; feature: pig-associated habitat; material: faeces | place: China | collected 2013
AGCATTCGGCATCCGCAACTTTGAACGACTGGACCAGGCCTTGGCCGAGATGTGCCGCGTACTGAAGCCCGGAGGGCACCTGGTGATACTGGAACTGAGCACGCCGGAACGTTTCCCCATGAAGCAGCTCTACCACTTCTATTCGCGCACCTTTATTCCTGCTGTAGGCCGCCTCATCTCGCACGACAACAGCGCCTACACCTACCTGCCCGAAAGCATCCGTGCCTTCCCACAAGGCGAAGTGATGCAGGAGGTGATACGTAGAGCCGGCTTCAAGCAGGTCACCTTCAAGCGACTCACCTTCGGAGTCTGCACCCTCTATATCGCAGAAAAATAAATTAACTCGTAACTCGTAACTCGTAACTTGTAGCTCGTAGCTCGTAACTAAAAAAAGATGAAATACGGATTGATTGGCTATCCGCTGGGACACTCCTTCTCCCGCGGGTACTTTAACGAGAAATTCAAGGCAGAAGGAATAGATGCCGAATACCTCAACTTCGAGATTCCCACTATCGACGACTTTATAGAGGTGGTCGAGAGCAATCCTGACCTCAAAGGACTCAATGTCACCATCCCCTACAAGGAACAAGTCATCAACTACCTGGACGAACTGGCTCCCGATGCCCGCCAGATAGGAGCGGTCAATGTCATCCAGATTATCCGACAGCCTAAGGGTAAAGTCAAGCTGGTGGGACACAACTCGGATGTCATCGGATTTACCCAAAGTATAGATCCCCTACTCAAGCCTCACCACCACAAGGCGCTGGTACTGGGCACAGGAGGTGCCTCAAAAGCCGTGTTCCACGGTCTGAAGAGCTTGGGCATAGAGCCCACATACGTGTCACGCACGCCGAAAGATCCGTCATACCTGACCTACAGCCAACTGACTCCGGAGGTCATGGCCGGACACACAGTGATAGTCAACACCACCCCACTGGGCATGTACCCTAAGGCTGACGCTTGCCCCGACATCCCCTACAACCTGCTTACTGCCGACCACCTGCTCTACGATGTGGTCTATAATCCGGACGAGACCCTCTTCATGAAGCGTGGACAGGCACAGGGAGCCACTGTAAAGAACGGATTGGAGATGTTGTTGCTGCAGGCCTTTGCCGCCTGGGAAATCTGGAACCGATGAAGCGCCTTCTCCGATACACACTCATCGGCACAGCATTGCTATGCACCCTGCTGCTATGTGCCGGCTACTATATGCTGGGCTATGCGCTGCGTCCGGAAGGAGCTGCCCGCAGCCGCGACCTGGAGGGGTCGATGCACTACATCCGCCAGACCTATCCCCACATCGTGCCATGGATAGACAGTCTGCAGCAGGCAGGAGCCATGCGCGACTTCTACATCGAGAACGCACAAGGCGAGACCCTCCATGCACTCTATGCCCCGGCAGCCGTCCCCACTCCCCGCACGGCAGTCATCGTACACGGCTATACCGACAATGCCCTGCGGATGCTGATGATAGGCTACCTGTATCACCACGTGTTGGGCTTCAACATCCTGCTGCCCGACCTCCACGGCCACGGACTGAGCGAAGGTAATGAGATACAGATGGGGTGGAAGGACCGCACAGACGTGCTGCAATGGATGGAGACGGCCGACGAGCTCTTCAGCCGCGAAGCCGGCTCCACCGAGATGGTAGTGCATGGCATCTCCATGGGTGCCGCCACCACCATGATGCTGGCAGGCGAGGTAGGACACGGCCTCTACGCCTGTCCCTTCGTCAAGTGCTTTGTGGAAGACTGCGGCTACACCAGCGTATGGGACGAGTTCAAAGGCGAGCTGAAGGCACAGTTCGGCCTGCCGGCCTTTCCGCTGCTCCACATCGCCAGTTTCCTCTGCGAGCAAGAGTATGGCTGGAATTTCCGCGAGGCCTCGTCGCTCCAGCAGGTCAGGAAGTGCAGTCTGCCCATGCTCTTCATCCACGGCGATGCCGACACCTTCGTGCCCACCCGGATGGTTTATCCCCTCTTCGAAGCCAAGCCCCAGCCGAAGGAGTGCTGGGTGGTACCGGGGGTGGACCATGCACACAGTTACCGCGACTATCCCGCCGAATATACCCGCCGGATAAAGAATTTTGTGGAGAAATACATCCGATAGCGTGATTTTTGCTATCTTCGCGCAGACATATAAGCCAAAAGAAAATGTGTATGAAACGGATTCTCACGTCAGCAACCCTTCTCTTCATCTTGTGCCTCATCCAGACACAAGCTGCCGGACGGGTGTATACCGTCGACAATATCCCCAAAGTCCACCTACAGGACAAGACACGCTACACCTGCAACCCCGACCAGATACTGACCCCGGCCGCCTGCGACAGCATCGACCGTATGCTCTACGCCTTAGAGCAGCAGACAGGCATCGAGACGGTAGTGGCCGTAGTGGGCAGCATCGGCGACGAGGAGTGCTTCGACTTCTGCCACCGCCTGCTCAACACGTGGGGCGTGGGCAAAAAGGGGAAGAACAACGGACTGGTCATCCTGCTGGTCACCGACCAGCGCTGCATCCAGTTCTACACCGGCTACGGGCTGGAAGGTGACCTGCCCGATGCCATCTGCAAACGCATCCAGACACGCGACATGGTGCCCTACCTCAAGGATGCCCGATGGAGCGAAGGCATGGTGGCCGGCATACGTGCCGTCTGTGCCCGATTGGACGGCTCCATGAGCAACGACGAACCTTCCGACGACGAGGACGACATCAGCATCCTTACCGTCTTCCTGATAGGCTGCCTGATCATGCTGATAGCCATCGGTGCCGGCATCTGGGCCTTGTGGGCCTCCAGCAAATGCCCCCAATGCGGCCAGCACAAGCTGCAGCGCACCTCCACCCGTCTCCTCTACAAGCGCGGAGGCATCAAGAAGGAGGAGGTCACCTACGTCTGCCGCCATTGCGGACACATCGTCAAGCGTCAGCAAAGCAGCTACGACGAGCATTACCAAGGCCGTGGAGGCAGCGGACCCATCCTCTTCGGCGGTGGCGGGGGAGGCTTCGGCGGAGGCGGTTTCAGTGGAGGCAGCTTCGGCGGAGGCATCGGTGGCGGTGGAGGTGCCGGCACCCGTTTCTAAAGCAAGAGATTTAATCACTCAGAAACATAACCATTCAAAAAACTCAAAAGTAATGAAGAAATCAACCATTGCCATCATCGCCCTCATAGCCATCGTGGCTATCTGGGGCATCAGCGGTTACAACGGATTGGTAACCATGGACGAAAAGGTCAGCACCGAGTGGTCGAACGTAGAGACCCAATACCAGCGCCGTGCCGACCTGATACCCAACTTGGTGAGCACCGTCAAGGGGTATGCCTCCCATGAGAAGGAGACCCTGGAGGGTGTCATTGCCGCACGCAGCCAGGCTACACAGATCAAAGTGGCAGCCGACGACCTCACCCCCGAGAAGCTGGCCGAGTACCAAAAGGCACAGGGAGCCGTCACATCTGCCTTGGGCAAGCTGCTGGCCATCAGCGAGAGCTATCCCGACCTGAAGGCCAACCAGAACTTTCTGGAGCTGCAGGCCCAGTTAGAGGGTACGGAGAACCGCATCAACGTGGCCCGCACCAACTTCAACAACACCGCCAAGGAGTTCAACACGGCCATCCGCCGTTTCCCCAAGAACATCCTGGCCAGCATCTGCGGCTTCGAGAAGCGCCCCTACTTTGAGGCCGAAGAGGGAGCCGAGAAAGCTCCCAAAGTAGAATTCTGATGTTGCAATTCATGCATAACGATTCGGAGCTTGCTTCAGTCCTCTACTTAGGTTGATTCACTCCTATCCTTAGATTGATTCAGTCGTATACTTAAGTACCGTACAACATTCGGTGTACGGTACTTAAGTATACGACTGAAATAGGCTAACTATACGACTGAATGTATCTAAGTATAGGACTGAAAGGACATCTACTATGCCATCGCACCCATCCTGCCGATGAAGAGTACCGTACCCGTGCTGCGCTCGGTAATCAGGAACAGGAAGGGACGATCCACATGGAAGGGGATGACCGTTGATGTAGCACTGTCCCCGTCTGCCGCTCCGTCCATCTCGATGCCGGTGACGGATGCGGCTTCGGTACCCTTCTCGTCGGTACGCAGGTTGACGGCTTGCGCCACCTTCGACACAGCCCCCATCCGGTCGCCGATACCGCTCAGATCCGCATCAGCAAAGGCTTTGCGGATGCCCATGGCCTGCAATGCCTCCTGCAGGTCCTGCCGCTGCCCGGTTATCTGGAATTTGGGCAATTTGACATCTGCTATGGCATTGACACTGCCCAGCTTGGCCTGCAACGCTGCCCACGACTGCCGGTCCAGCGAAGCAAGGCAATGACTGACAGATACGCCTTCGCGGGGCAGCAACAGCGTCATGCGGAAGGAGTCGTTGCCGTAGGGCAGACAAGCCGCTTCGTACAGCTCGGTTTGTGCATAGCGCAGGCTGCAGGTCGCAGCATACAGCCATTCCAATGTACCATTTCAGAGTTTTCATCGCCGTTCAGCTTTTATTTATATTCATTATGTGCCCGAATATGGTCATTATCTGAACGATGCGCAACAATTTGTCTTTTTTTATTTTATTAACAATACACATTCACAGTCTGTTGTCCCGTTCTGTTTTTAGGCACTAAACAGCATTCAGGGCGGACACGCAGGTCCGCCCCTACACGTGACGTTGCGAATCCCCCTACGAACGGCATCGATGAGAAACCATGCAGGGACACACAGGAGCGATAAAACAGCGGTACGTCCTTAACAGCCTTTCAGGGAGTCGAAGTAGGTATCCAGCAGGTGCTTGGCCGCTACAAACGAGGTCAGACTGCCTTGCAGCACCTGGCGCTCCTCTCCGGCCAGCATCGCCTCAATCTGCGGATTGTGGTAGAAGCTGTCGCGCAACTGCTCGTTGATGCTCTCGTACATCCAGTACTTGCTCTGCTCGTTGCGACGATAGTCGAAGTAGCCGTTCTCCTTGACGAAATCCACATACTTATATATCATATCCCAAATCTCCTTCACACCAAGGTTGTAGAAGCCGGAATAGGTAAGCACCTGCGGTGTCCAGCCACTCTCGGGAGCCGGAAAGAGGTGGAGGGCGTTGCGGAACTGGGTGGCTGCCAGACGGGCACGCTCCAGGTTGTCGCCATCCGCCTTGTTGATGACGATGCCGTCCGCCATCTCCATGATGCCTCGCTTGATGCCCTGCAGTTCATCGCCCGTGCCGGCCAGCTGAATCAGCAGAAAGAAGTCAACCATGCTGTGTACAGCCGTCTCGCTCTGCCCCACACCGACAGTCTCCACAAAGATTTTGTCGAAGCCTGCCGCCTCGCACAGCACGATGGTCTCGCGGGTCTTGCGGGCCACACCGCCCAACGAACCGGCCGACGGACTGGGACGGATGAACGACTTGGGATGGACGGAAAGCTTCTCCATACGGGTCTTGTCGCCCAGGATGCTGCCTTTGCTGCGTTCGCTGCTGGGGTCGATGGCCAGCACGGCCAGCTTGCCTCCATACTGCTCCAGCACATGCAGGCCGAATACGTCGATGGAGGTACTCTTGCCTGCACCGGGCACACCGCTGATGCCGATGCGGACGGAGGCACCTGCATAGGGCAGGCACTTCTCTATCACCTCCTGCGCCACACTCTGATGTTCGGGCTTCACACTCTCCACCAGCGTCACCGCCTGGCTGAGTATGGTTACATCCCCCTTCACAATGCCTTCCACAAAATCGGCCACAGAGAGTTCACGTTTCTTCCGCTTGGGGCGGTTCTTCAGATAAGGATTGACAGACGATGGTTGTTCCACACCGGCATTGACAACCAATCCTTTGTATGCTTCGCTGTTTTCGGGATGTTCCATAATTGATTCTATTTATAGTTAACACAAGTTCGCGTTACAGGCCTCGGATGTGTCTATTCGGCCTTGATATTGATTTCCACCTTGGGATGCTGCGGATCGTTGGTAATCATCAGCAGGCGCAGGTGGCGGCGCCGTTTGCCGATGTTCTTCTTGGCTACGGTCACCCGCAGGCGGGTGGTCTCGCCCGGCAGCAGGATATTCTTCTTCAGACTGACTCCTACAGCCGGGTGGAACACCTGCAACTTGCTGATTTGCAACGGAGCCCGTCCGCTGTTGGTCAACAGGATGTCCTGACGCGCCTTCTGCTTCTTGGCCAGCACCGCACTCATGTCCACATCGACGGCAGACACCTGAAGCAAGGGGGCATTGGCCCGCTCGGCAGCCGTCATGGTGGAGAAGTCGGGCAACAGGATGGCCGATACAGGCAGTTCGTTCTCTTCGCTCACCTTGTCGCCGGCAAAGCGTGCCAGGTAGACAGTGGCTTGCGTCAAACCCAGGTCGGTCAGCAGACGCGTCTGCAGCGTAAGGGTTATCACGCCCTTCTCACCTTGTTGCAGCACGGCAGGTGTCGCCTCCATCGTCAGGTAGGGAGGCAGGTGCATCAGTACCGGTTCGTAGGGACGGTCGGAGAGATTCACCACGCCTATGTGCATCACAGGGTGTTCGCCATGCTGCACGTCGGGGAAGTCCAGGCTGTTGCGGTCAATCCGAATCTGTCCTATCTGGTAGGGATGCGTCTTGGTGAAGTCCTTGATTTCCTGTACCACCTCACCGTTCAGATGCAGATAGACCACGCGAGGGTCGGCATTCGTACGGATAGCCACCGATTTATGGAAATGGCCCAGCAGTTGGGCGTCGAAGGTGATGCGTACCGTTCCCTTAGCCCCCGGAGCGATGGGTGTCTGCGTCCAGTGCGCAGCCGTACAGGCGCAGTCGGGCTCCACCTCGGTCAGTTCCAGCGGACGGTCGCCCGTATTGGTGACGACATACTCTGCCGTCACAGGATGTTTCCACTCAATCTGTCCGAAGCTGATGGTCTCGGTATTCGAGGTAAACCGCGCCTGTGCCATACCCGTCAGGGCGATGCACAGCGCCGTTGCTGTCAGTATGATATGTTTCATTCGTTTCATCTATTTCTGTTTTCAAAAGCCGGAATAGGCTATCCGATGGCAAATGTAGATAAAATCCGCGAGATTCTACATCGGCAGAATAAAGAATTCTTCCGAATGCCCTTCGAATGCTATTCGATTGCTATTCGCTGACCTGCAACAAAAAGCGGTCTGAACGGGCTGCAAACGCCGGTGCATAGGCCGACTGCAGCGTAGCCACACCGGCCTCGTACCGTCCGCTGCGAGCCACCCGACAGCTGTATTCGAATACGTAGACGCCCTTCGCCAAGCGGTCGAAGAAGAGATGGGTGGCAGCGTCCTCTATCTCCATATAGTAGCCGGTGCCTTGCCCCCACCGATAGCCTGAACGGGTCTGGATAGGCTCCAGACAGGCAGCACGGGCATCCTTCAGCTGTACGAAATCCATTGCTTGCCCCACCCGGACCACCAAGCGCGTCACCCCCTTCTCACCCGGCTTCAGCACCGAGGCCGCCGTAAGGGGTTGCAACGAGGAGCGTCCCGTCGGATCCATCCGTTCCACATACAGACGCTTCTCCACCTGCAGCTCCTCAACGGACTGCCGGTGCAGGTCGGCTATAGGCGAAAGGTATTGCGCATAGAGGGCTCCCCAGGCCATGCCGTCGTCCTGCTTCTCTACCGTCAGCATACGGGCCTGCAGGGCCGACGACGTGTCGGCATAGCTCCGCTTCACATAGGCCAGTCCCGCCTCAGCCTCCTCCGAACGGGTCGTGAGGGTCTCGTTACTGATGCGGGCCGACACCTCACCCCGACTCTCCAGCAAGCGGCTTTCTCCACCCATCAGTGCATAGATGGCATCGGCTGTAGCGACCGGTGAGTTCCAGGACGTCGTCTGCTTCTGCCTCAGCAGCCAGATTTTCATCTCCTCCAGCAGTTCATCGTTCTCAGGGGAGAGGGCCAATGCCTCCATCGCCGCCACCTGAATCGAGACAGGCCACATTCCCCAGCCTGCGTATGCGTCATGGAAGGCGAACCAGGCCCCCCGTCCCTCTTGCCGTACCAGGTGTTCGCGGATAGAGGCCTGGAAGTCGGCCGCCTCCCTCTTTCGTCCGGCCTTCCACAGGATGAAAGCCGCTTTTGCCTTGTACAGGATGGAACCATTCTCCAATCCTTGTCCCACTTTATCCAGGAAGTAGGTATAGGCGGCTTTGTTTTCGCTGGGCACCTTCTCCTGCCCCAAGGCTATCAGGTAGAGGTAGTGGCAGGCGGCATCCGAGAGCAGGGCATCCCGATGACCCTCCTTCTCCATCTTACGCAAGCGGAGATACTCCTCGCGTGCCTGCCGGTGCAGGTAGCCGAAGGCTTTCCGACAGAGTGCGAGCTGCTCGGCAGAGGGAGCCTCGCCCGTCAGCTGCGGCAGGCGGAGCAGCAGCGCGGTGATATAACCCGTCAACTGGCGATGGCCCGGCATTCCCTTGTACCAGCCCCAGGAGCCATCGGCCTCCTGCAGTTTCTGCAGAGCAGTCAGCGAGGAGGCAAGGCGGTTGGCCAGCTGGTTCACATCAAACAGCGTGGAGAGGCGGGCCTTGCGGTCGGCTTCATCCGTTGCCTCCATGACCCAAGGCGACTCGTCCAGCAGGATGTTCTTCAGCTCCTGATTCTGCTCCAGTCGGCTCAGGAAACTCTCCTTCCCGTTTCCAGCTTGCTTCCAGCGTTCGATGACCGCCTGCAGGCGCGGCTGGCTCCCGGCAATGGAAGCAGCCAACGAGTTGGCATAGAAGGCGGTAGCCCATGCCACAGCGTTGTCGGTTGTCGGCAGGCTGAGCGAGGGAAGTGCCTGCACCGCCAGCCAAGCCGGATTGCCGGTCAGTTCCAGCGTCAGGCGGCGTCGGGTAGCGGTAGGACTACGGTGATTGAAGAGCGAATCCAGGGCATAACTCCGTTTCTGCCCGCCCTGCAAGGTGAAGGGCAATGTCTCGGTCACCGCCATACGGTCGCTCAACACAGGGAGCAGCTGTTGCTCGCCGTCGCTGAACGACCCTCCATCGGCCACCAGCCGTATGCCCAGCAGTGCGAGACGGTCGTCGGCCTCGAAGGCGAAGTCTACCACCTGCCGTCCGCCTGCCTCCGTCCGGAAGCGTACCTTCTGTGTGGAGAGTACGCGCTCCGTCAGCGGGTCGAACAAGGTCATGCGTACCGTTCCCTTGACCGTCTGCTCCGACAGATTGGCCACCGTAGCCGCTACGTGGGTGCGGTCTCCCGTCCGCACGAAGCGAGGCAGATTGGGAGTCAGCATGAACTCCTTGGCTGTGACCACACCGGCCTCTATCCGACCGGTCATCATATCGCGTGTATGGGCTATTCCACGGAAGTTCCACCGGGTGAGGCTCTGCGGCATGGTGAAGGCAAAGGAGATGCGCCCCAGCGAGTCGGTACGCAGATGGGGATAGAAGAAGGCCGTCTCGGCAAAGTTCGTGCGCACATCGGCCGCAGGTAACAGGCGAGGTTCCTCCTGTCCTCCGGCATCCTCCTCATCCGCCGCAACAGACTCCGCACGTGCGGCCTCAGCTACGGGAAGTGCCGCTTTGAGCGAGACCGTCTCAAGCCGTACGCCATCGGTCGTCGCAGCGGCATTCGACTTCATCCAGAGGCGCGATGTCACTCCCCTTCCCCCCAGCCTGCCGGCGGGAGCGGTATAGAAGCTGTCGAAGCTCCATCCGGGTATCTTCCAGCGCTTCCACGGATAGTCGAGTGTAAGATAGGCCGAGTGATGGCCACTGCGACCGTGGAAGGGCGCGAAGTAGCGGGTAGAGGGTGCCCAGCGAAGCGAAGGACGATGAGGAGCCAGCAAATCCAACGACGCATCATACATCAAGGCCAGCAGTTCGGCATCGGCCACTCCTCCTTGTGGAGCGTTCAGCACCAGCCGCCACTCCTCTTCACTGCCCGGGCGCAGACGGTCGCGGAACACCTCCCACTTCAGTTGCAGCGTACGCTCCGGCCGCCGCTTCTGCAAGCGCACCTGCTGTTCGTACAGTTTTCCCTCCTTTACCAAGCTGAACAGAATGGTCACTCCCTCGCCGTAACGCGGTTGGTAGGGTATCTCCATGCGCATCAGCGTATCACTCAGCTGGATGGAGCGGCTCTCTATCCGCTGTGTGGCATCAAACAGATCCATCCACATACAAAC
>SAMEA3663297__coassemble_1203_pt1 | contig 9864 bp, 9 predicted proteins | sample SAMEA3663297__metabat2_low_PE_003 | metagenome-assembled genome bin SAMEA3663297 (sample SAMEA3663297) | pig gut metagenome | biome: pig gut; feature: pig-associated habitat; material: faeces | place: China | collected 2013
CCCGACAGCCGTTCCAGCACCCCTCCCAACTTGAGGTTGTACATCATGCGTTCCACGGCATGAGGCCGCTCGCCCACATCTTCAATGAACAGGATGCTTCCCTCGGGCGGAATATCCCACGCCGTGCCACGCAGGCCGTAGAACACCGAGAGATTGCCGCCCCGCAAAATGCCGGTGGCTTCACCCCGGTGATTCAGCTTGTGCGACGGGCACCTGTATCGGAATCCTTCCGAAGTGGCCTCCACCGCCTCTGCACTTTCTGCCGTGAGATGCCCCAACAGGATATCCTTCAAGGCATGGGTGCAGAAGTCATCGTCCGCCTCCACTGTCAGATGACGTGCCATGGGCGCATGGAGCGAAGCGAATCCGTTTTTCTGAAACGTATTGTGCAGTGCCGTGATGTCACTGAAACCGACCAGCCACTTAGGATGCTCGCTGAATCGGGTGAAGTCCAGCTTGTCCACCAGATGGACGGCTCCATAACCGCCCCGGCTACAGAATATCACTTTGGCCTCTTCATCATCCATGGCCTTCTGAAGGTCGGCCAGCCGTTGTGCTATGCTGCCGGCATACCTACCACACGAACTGCCGGCATGGGATGCCAGCACAGGTTTCAGTCCCCACGACTTCAGGCGCTGCTTGGCTCCCCGCAAAAAGGTCTTGTCAATCTTGCTGGAGGGAGAAATCAGGATGACCTTGTCGCCCTCTTGCAGGAAGGAAGGAAAAATCAGGCTGTTCATATTACTATCCATCTATTGGTTACGGCTGCAAAAATACACAATCTGCCACGATTCACATCGTTTGCAAAAGGAAAACTTTCTTAAGTCTCCCTCCTAAACGACAGGCGGAACAAGAGCACACCGGGTCACCTGCATCCCGGCGGAGTGTTCTATTATGACAAAATGATATAGCAAATTAGGATTTTTAAGCACATCCTTGTATGATATATCAACAAAAATTCAGATATTTGCTCAAACTCTAACGCTATGGAACCTATAAGGAACTTTACTCAATTAACAGCTCATCTGAAATCCTTGAAACAGAGGAAACGCATTGCTGTGGTCTGCGCCAACGACCCGCATACCGAATATGCAGTCACCCGTGCATTGGAAGAGGGCATTGCCGACTTCCTGATGATTGGCGACTCTACCCTGCTGGAACAATATCCTGCACTGAAACAGTATTCCGACCACATAGAGACCCTTCACATCGTGGACCCCGACGAGGCAGCCCGCGAAGCAGTACGCATCGTCCGCGAGGGAGGGGCCGACATCCTGATGAAAGGCATCATCAACACAGACAACCTGCTGCATGCCATTCTCGACAAGGAGAAAGGGCTGCTGCCGCGCGGAAAGGTGCTGACCCACCTGGCGGTGATGCAGATACCTACGTATGACAAGTTGCTCTTCTTCTCGGATGCCGCCGTCATTCCACGTCCCACGCTGCAACAGCGCATCGAGATGATTTGGTATGCCATCCGCACGTGCCACAGCTTTGGCATCAGCCAGCCCCGCATCTCACTGATACACTGCACAGAGAAGGTCAGTGCCAAATTTCCCCACTCACTGGACTACGTCAACATCGTAGAGTTGGCCGAAGCGGGTGAGTTTGGCGACGTCATCATCGACGGACCACTGGATGTAAAGACCTCGTGCGAGAAGAGCAGCGGCAACATCAAAGGCATTGCGTCGCCTATCAACGGAGAGGCCGATGTCCTGATATTCCCCAACATTGAGTCGGGAAACGCTTTCTACAAGGCCGTCTCGCTGTTTTCACACGCCGACATGGCCGGCCTGCTGCAAGGGCCTATCCGTCCGGTGGTATTGCCTTCGCGCAGCGACTCGGGATTGTCCAAATACTATAGCATAGCCATGGCCTGTCTGACAGCAGACTGATGCCCCAACCGTCATCTATACATTATATATATATATATGAATATCCTCGCCATCAACCCCGGTTCGACTTCCACCAAGATTGCCGTATACAAAGATGAAACGCCCTGTCTGGTGAACAACATACGGCACACGGTAGAAGAACTCCGGCAATATCCGCGCATCATAGACCAGTTTGAGTTTCGCAAGAACCTGGTACTGCAGTCGCTGCAAGCACACAACATACCTTTCGACTTTGATGCCATCATCGGCAGGGGCGGGTTGCTGAAACCCATTCCCGGCGGTGTCTATGAAGTGAACGACGCCATGCTGAACGACATCATCCATGCCATGCGCAGCCACGCCTGCAATCTGGGATGCCTGATTGCCTCCGAACTGGCCGCCCTGTTGCCCGGCTGCCGCGCCTTCATCGCCGACCCCGGCGTGGTAGACGAGCTGGAAGAGGTATCGCGCATCACCGGCTCTCCCCTGATGCCACGCATCACCATCTGGCACGCACTGAACCAACGTGCCATTGCCCGCCGCTATGCCGCCGAGCACCACACCCGCTACGAGGCACTGCGCCTCATCATCTGCCACCTGGGGGGAGGCATCTCCATCGGCACCCATTTAGAGGGACGCTGCATCGACGTCAACAATGCCCTGGATGGCGAAGGTCCCTTCTCGCCCGAACGTGCAGGCACATTGCCTGCCGGCCAGCTGATTGACCTCTGCAGTTCAGGACGCTACACACTCGATGAGCTGAAGAAGCGCATCTCCGGTCACGCCGGTCTGGCCGCCCATCTGGGAACCACCGACATGCCCACCATCATCCGCCGCATTGAGGAGGGAGACGCCCATGCTGCCCTGATTGTGGATGCCATGATTTATCAGATAGCCAAAAGCATCGGAGCAGCAGCGGTCGTACTCTACGGCCGGATAGATGCCATCCTGCTGACGGGTGGCATGGCCCACTCCACCTACCTGACGTCACGGCTGAAAGAGCGCGTCTCCTTCCTGGCACCGGTCAGTATCTATCCGGGTGAGGACGAGCTGGAAGCACTTGTCCTGAATGCCTTGGGTGCCCTCCGAGGTGAACTGCCGATACAGGAATACCGATAAAAAGAATGAGAGGTGTGCCACCTCATTCCGTGCGGCACACCTCTCATTTATCGTATTGTCAGAGGGTCAATCAGTCTCTGTTGCGTTCACGCTTCTCTCTACGCTCGCCTCTCTCCTTCCGTTCAGGACGCTCCTGAAAACCTTCGGGTTTCGGAATCAGCACGCGGTGTGACAACTTGAACTTACCGGTCTTCGGATCGATGTCCAGCAACTTCACTTCAATGTCGTCACCCTCCTTCAAGCCGGCCTCTTCCACCGTTTCCAGACGCTTCCAATCAATCTCAGAGATGTGGAGCAGACCATCCTTGCCGGGCAGGAACTCTACGAATGCGCCGTAAGGCATGATGCTGCGTATCTTTCCCTTGTACACCTCACCCACCTCAGGCACTGCCACGATGGCCTTAATCAGACGGATGGCGTCGTCGATGCTCTGCTTGCAAGTACCGGCGATTTCAATCCGACCTACGTTGTCAATCTCTTCAATGGTGATGGTAGCACCGGTCTCTTCCTGCATACCCTGAATAATCTTACCGCCCGGACCAATCACAGCACCGATGAACTCCTTCGGAATGGTCATGGTTTCGATGCGCGGAGCGTGCGGCTTCAGGTCGGCACGCGGTTCGGCGATGCAGTCGGTCAGTTTACCGAGGATGTATTCACGTCCCTCCTTGGCTTGCAGCAATGCCTTCTCCAGAATGTCGTATGACAGACCGTCCACCTTGATATCCATCTGCGTGGCAGTGATACCGTTCTTTGTACCGGTCACCTTGAAGTCCATGTCACCGAGGTGGTCCTCATCACCCAGAATATCCGACAGCACTGCATACTTCTCTTCACCCGGGTTCTTAATCAGACCCATTGCGATACCCGATACGGGGTTCTTTATCTTCACACCGGCATCCATCAGTGCCAACGTACCGGCACATACCGTAGCCATGGAAGAAGATCCGTTGGATTCGAGGATATCCGATACCACGCGAATCACGTAAGGATAGTCTGCGGGGATTTGCCCCTTCAGCGCACGCCAAGCCAGATGGCCGTGACCGATTTCACGACGGCCTACACCACGCTGAGCCTTTGCCTCGCCCGTAGAGAAGGGAGGGAAGTTGTAGTGCAGCAGGAAGCGTTCCTTGCTCTGGTTCAGCACATCGTCTACAATCTTCTCGTCCAACTTGGTACCCAGCGTTACCGTAGAGAGCGACTGGGTTTCGCCGCGCGTAAAGATAGACGAGCCATGAGGACCGGGCAGCGGACTTACTTCACACCAGATGGGGCGGATTTCCGTTGTCTTACGTCCATCCAGACGCTTGCCTTCGTCCAGAATGCAACGACGCATAGCCTCTTTCTCCACATCGTGATAGTAGCGGTCAATCAAGGGAGCCTTCTCCTCCAGTTCCTCTTCGGTAAACTGTGCCTTGAACTCATCGCAGATAGCGGTGAAGGCATCTTCGCGTGCATGCTTGTCGCGGTTGCCCTCGCTGGCGATGGCGTATGCCTTCTGGTAGCAAGCCTCGTGTACAGCCTTGCGCAACTCTTCATCGTTCACCTCATGGTCATAGGCACGTTTCACTGTAGAACCAACCTCCTCGGCCAGTTCCATCTGAGCCTTGCACATCGGCTTGATAGCCTCGTGAGCAGCCTTCAGGGCAGCCAGCAGATCCTGCTCGGACACCTCCTTCATTTCGCCTTCCACCATCATGATGTTCTCGTAAGTAGCACCTACCATCAAGTCCATATCAGCCTTCTCCAACTGTTCGAAAGTAGGATTGATGACGAACTGTCCGTCGATGCGTGCTACGCGCACTTCCGAGATAGGTCCGTTGAAGGGGATATCAGAAACTGCGAGGGCAGCCGATGCAGCCAGACCGGCCAATGCATCAGGCATGTCTACACCATCGGCAGAGAAGAGGATGATGTTTACATAAACCTCCGCATGGAAATTATCTGGGAAAAGGGGGCGGAGAGCACGGTCCACCAAACGGCACGTCAGGATTTCATAATCCGAAGCGCGTCCTTCACGCTTGGTGAATCCACCGGGGAAACGTCCGAAAGCGGAATATTTTTCTTTGTACTCTACCTGAAGCGGCATAAAATCTGTTCCGGGAACTGCGTCCTTGGCGGCACAAACAGTAGCCAGCAGCATGGTATTGCCCATGCGCAGCATTACAGAACCGTCTGCCTGTTTTGCCAGCTTTCCCGTTTCGAGCGTGATGGTTCTTCCATCAGGCAGCTCGATTGTCTTGACAATTGGGTTAATCATAAAAAAATTCTTATATCTATTTTCTTTCAAAAATTCGTGCAAAGATACAGAATTAATTTCATCTAAACAGGTGAAAATGAGATAAAAGTTTGCACGATGCCTTTTTTTTGTTGTAATGAGGGCTTTTTCAAGCGCGTGAAGAGCCTTCAAAAGGGCGTTTCTTCCATTATCGGACGAGAAAAAAACATTTTTTCTACTAATTATACCGACTGACGGTGTGCATTTTGTAATAAAAATGTATCTTTGCGCACACTTTTGCCTCAGACGCTCTACAGGAGAGGGACAAAAGGGGCCGACGGATGCAAGAGCGAACCCTGTCGGTCGCCAGGCATTCATGCAACAGAAGATAAAACTATAGTAAGATACACTGATATGAAGAAAATCTTTTTTGCTGCACTCGCGGCAGTAGTCGTAAGCGCATGTGATTCTGAACCCAAGTTCAAAGTGGAAGGCGAAGGGTCGGGAGCCGACGGGAAGACGCTCTACCTGGAAGCCGCTGCACTGGAAGGCGTACATCCACTGGACTCCGTCAAGCTGAAGGGGGACGGAACCTTTTCGTTCAAGTCCGCCCGCCCCAAATCGCCCGAGTTCTATCGTCTGCGGGTAGATGACAAGGTCATCAACTTCTCCATCGACTCCACCGAGACCGTCAGCGTGAAGGCTCCCTACACGGAGTTTGCCACCGCCTACACCGTCTCCGGCTCGGACAACTGCCAAAAGATTAAAGAGCTGACCCTAAAGCAGGCTGCCCTGCAATCTAGCTTCAATGCACTGGTCAGCGACATGCAGTCCAACCGAATGATGCCCAGCACCTTCGAGGACAGCCTTGCCTCGCTGATGAAGCACTACAAGGATGAAGTGAAGATCAACTACATCTTTGCGGCCCCCAACACAGCTGCCGCCTACTTCGCCCTGTTCCAGAAGCTGAACGGCTACCTGATTTTCGATCCGCTGAACAGCAAGGACGACGTGCGCTGCTTTGCCGCCGTGGCTACCAGTCTGAACAACGCCTACCCGCACGCCGACCGTTCGAAGAACCTCTACAACATCGTCATCAAGGGGATGAAGAACACCCGCGCACCCCAGCAGAAGGTGCTGGAAGTGCCGGAGGAATCCATTAAGGAGACCGGCGTCATCGACATCGCCTTGCGCGACATGAAGGGCAACGTCCGCAAGCTGAGCGAACTGAAGGGCAAGGTGGTCATCGTAGACTTCACCATCTATCAGAGTGCCGTTTCCGCCGGACACAACTACATGCTGCGCGGCTTGTATGATGAATACGCATCAAAGGGACTGGAAATCTATCAGGTATCTATGGATGCCGACGAGCACTATTGGAAGACGACATGCGACAACCTGCCTTGGGTATGTGTACGCGATGCCAACGGAGTATACTCCAACATTGCTGCCACCTACAACGTACAGGCCGTGCCCACCATCTTCTTGGTGAACCGCCAGAACGAGCTGAGTGCCCGCGGCGAGACCATCAAAGACCTGGAGGCTGCCGTCAAGGCACTGTTGTAACCACCCGACAAACCCCGCCTGGGACTTAATAATCGGATAGATTTATTTAAATATGTTACAAAGCAGCCTTTTTAGCTTGACTGGCATTGTTTAAAAGCCTACCTTTGCCAAGCGAAATAAGATAGAGGGTTCCAACATGCCGTCATGTTGGAATTCTTTTTTGTTTGTGTAAACATTTGAAATATCGAATCATAAAAAATTAAGGAGGAACAACTATGGCTTACATGTCAGAAGAAGGCTACAACAAGCTGTTAGCCGAATTGAAACAACTGGAAGCAGTGGAGCGCCCCAAGATTGTGGCCGCCATTGCAGAAGCACGTGACAAGGGAGACCTGTCCGAGAATGCGGAATACGATGCCGCCAAAGAGGCACAAGGCCTGCTGGAGATGAAAATCAACAAGCTGAAGGCCGTGATTGCCGATGCAAAGATTATCGACGAGTCCAAACTGAAGACTGACTCTGTACAGATTCTGAACAAGGTGGAGCTGAAGAACGTGAAGAACGGCATGAAGATGACCTATACCATCGTATCGGAGAGCGAAGCCAATCTGAAGGAGGGCAAGATTTCTGTCAACACCCCCATTGCACAGGGACTGCTCGGCAAGAAGGTAGGCGACATCGCCGAAATCAAAGTGCCGCAAGGCATCATCAGTCTGGAAGTGGTAAACATATCATTCTAACCGTAAAGGCAGGTCTGCATGCAGGCTTGCCTTTTTATGTACCGATTCACCCAAGGGACCTGTCAGACGCACCCGCCTGCCGGTCTCTACACTAAAAAACATTTTATACACTATGGCAAGCATATTCAGCAGAATCATTGCAGGTGAGATACCCTGCTACAAAGTAGCCGAAGACGACCGTTTCTTCGCCTTTCTTGATATCAACCCGTTGGCCAAAGGACACACGTTAGTGGTACCCAAACAGGAAGTAGACTACATCTTCGACTTGAGCGATGACGACCTGGCCGCCATGCACGTATTCGCCAAGCGCGTAGCACTCGCCATCGGCAAGGCTTTCCCCTGCCGCAAAGTGGGCGAAGCCGTTTTAGGTCTGGAGGTACCTCACGCCCACATCCACCTCGTGCCGATGCAGAGCGAGAGGGACATGCTATTCTCGAACCCGAAGCTGCAGCTCACCGACGAAGAGTTCCGTGCCGTTGCCGCAGCCATCCGCGAAGCCCTCTGAGCTCCAGAGACTCCTCCTTCATAGATAGCAAAAGAGCAGGAAGATGCGCGTAGCCTTCCTGCTCTTTTTTGTATGATTACCCGGTTTCGCCGGACCTACGGCTTCAGATGTACTCGTCGCCGTATTGCATCTGGGCATCGTTCACATACTTGCGGATGGCATGCTCTTCATCCTTCTTGCAAATCAGCAGCACATTGTCCGACTCAGCCACCAGATAGCCTTCCAGCCCGTCCATCACCAGCAGCTTGCCTTCGGGCAGCGTGACGATGTTGTTTTTGCAGTTGTAGAGCATGGACTGCCCCTTCAACGTCGCATTGCCGGCCTCATCCTTCTGAGACAGGTCGTAGAGCGAGCCCCACGTGCCCAAGTCGCTCCAGCCGAAGTCGCCCAGCGACACATACACATTGTCAGCCTTCTCCATCACACCAAAGTCTATTGATATATTCGGGCAGGCCGGGAAGTTCTCCTCAATGAAGTTCTTCTCCTGCGACGTGCCATACAGCCCCTTGCCGGGCAGCAGTTTTACGGCCAATTCGGGCAACAGCGTCTCCACAGCCTTGACGATGCTGTTTACGTTCCACATAAAGAGGCCCGAGTTCCAATAGAACTCTCCGCTCTCTACAAACACCTTTGCCAGCTCCAGTTCCGGCTTCTCCGTAAACGTCTTCACCCGATAGAAGCCTTCGCCCGCCGGCTCCGCTATTTGGATATAGCCATATCCCGTCTCAGGCCGATTGGGCTTGATGCCCAGTGTCAGCAGCTTATCCTCCTTCGAGACAAACTCCAGCCCTTTGCCGATGGCTGTCAGGAATTCGTCCTCCTTCAGAATCAGATGGTCCGAAGGGGCCACCACCACATTGGCATTCGGATTCAGTGCCTGGATGTGGTACGAAGCCCATGCTATGCAGGGGGCCGTATTACGCCGCGCCGGCTCCAGCAGAATCTGGTCCTCACCCAGTTCCGGCAGCTGCTCCTTCACCAAATCAGCGTAAAGGCTGTTTGTCACCACCAGGATATTCTCTACAGGTATTATTTTCTTGAATCTGTCAAACGTTTGTTGAAGTAGCGAGCGTCCCGTTCCGAAGAAGTCCAGAAACTGTTTCGGAAGCGTCTTCCGGCTGAAGGGCCAAAACCTACTGCCGATTCCTCCTCCCATAATGACGCAATAATTGTCTCTATTCATCATAATCGTATCGGTTAAACATTAACTTTCCGCTAATGTAGCCATTTTTTATGAATGAGAAACAGAAAGAGGGAGAATTCTTGCTTTTTTCATTTTTTTCTTTCCCATCTATTGCATATTCAGAAAAAAGCCGTATATTTGCACCGCATTTGAGAAATCAATGTATGCCCAGATGGCGGAATCGGTAGACGCGCTGGTCTCAAACACCAGTGGATTCACTTCCATCCCGGTTCGACCCCGGGTCTGGGTACCCCAAGATTAAAGCTAAGTGTTGATTTTTCAATCACTTAGCTTTTTTATTTTGATTGAATTCCCCATATTTCGGGTCAGCGGATTTTCAGAACTGCTCGATTGCTGATGAACTACATCCAATTTTACTATCACCTTTTTCCGACTAAAATATTTAAAGAAGATAGGGAAGAATATATTCTTTCCCTGCGCCAATGTCAGGAAGAAGAGACCAACAAGCCTTTCTTGTATTTTATGGCAGGACAGTTGAAGAAGTCCCTCTCTTTGGAAATTGAGCGATTCAATGCTTCACGAAAGAAAGGGTTTGGTTTTATGTTCTGATACTAATAAAACAACGATTTTTAATTTGTCTTTTTAAATATGGTTGACTTTGGAAGTCAACCATATTTAAAAAAGACAGTCCTTCAGCTTTTAATGACTGTTTGCAAACCTCTTAGAGAGCAGATGTTGCAACGTGAGCGGCTCGTTGG
>SAMEA3663297__coassemble_1204_pt1 | contig 9863 bp, 6 predicted proteins | sample SAMEA3663297__metabat2_low_PE_003 | metagenome-assembled genome bin SAMEA3663297 (sample SAMEA3663297) | pig gut metagenome | biome: pig gut; feature: pig-associated habitat; material: faeces | place: China | collected 2013
TTGAGCGAGAAGCCCTTCTCTACATCGAAGCGGAAGGTACGGATGCCGAAGGGGGTGTCTTCGCTGTCTAGCACCCGACCGGCGGCATCGGCCAGCGTCGTGCGTACGGTATACAGATAAGGGGTTGCCACGCTCCAGAGGCGAGGCGACGCCACCGTCAGCTGCAAGGTGCAGGGTGAGGCTGATACTGCGTTCTCGGCTTGTGTCACCACAATGCCATCGGCATCCAGCAGTTCGGCCTTCAGCGTCAATGTTTCCTCGGTGTGAGCCTCGTTGCCTTCCACCTCGGCCGTCAGCGCCAGGCGTGCCACACCGTCCTCTACAGCCTCGGTACGGATGAAGGTGCCCCACTGCGCCAGATGGACGGGATGCACCCGACGGAGCCAGACGTTGCGGTAGATGCCGCAGCCCGAGTACCAGCGGGAGTTGGGTTGCTCGGCATTGTCCACCCGCACGGCCAGCACATTCTTCTCGCCCCACCGCAGATAGGGAGTGAGGTCGTAGCTGAAGGAGATGTAGCCGTAGGGGCGCGTGCCCAGCAGATGGCCGTTGAGGTAAACCGAGGCGTTCATGTAGGCACCGTCGAAGTCGATGTAGCATTGCTTGCCGGCATCGGCCCGGGCAGGTGTAAAGCTCTTGCGGTACCAGCCTACGCCGCCGGGCAGGGCACCGCCGCCTGTTCCAGACGGATTGTCTTGGCTGAAGTCGCCTTCGATGGCCCAGTCGTGCGGCAGGTTGAGCCGACGCCAAGCGGAGTCGTCATAGTCGGGGCGTGCCGCCAGCGAGTCGTCGCCCAAGCAGAAGCGCCAGTCATCCGTGAAGAGCTGACGGCGCTCTTGGGTTGCCTCAGAGCCGGTGCAGGAGGCAAAGGCCAACAGCAAAAATAAAGTATAAATCAGTTGTTTCATAATTTTCTGTTTTGTATCTATCTGTAGTTACAAGCTCTTTTCAGTTACGAGCTCTTTTAGTTACGAGCTCTTTTAGTTACGAGCTACGAGTTTTTAGTTCCTGCTACTTGTAGCTTGTAACTCGTAGCTCGTAGCTACTCAAATGTTTACCTTCACCGGCTCTCCATTGTACTTCACTTCGGAGGTCTGGCGGCCTTCGGGGGTGATGCGGACAATCAGGAAGGTGCGTTCCTTCAGCATACCGGGGAATTCGCCCTGACGCTCTCCTATCTCAACGGTACCCTGGGCATCGTCGTAGCGGATGGGAATCATCGAGTAGGCACCCTTCTCGTAGTTGTAGTTCGTGCCCTCGTCCTCGTAGAGGGTAAACTGTCCGTCGGCTCCGGCATAGACCATCAGCGCGACGGTCTCCAGCGGCTTCTCGTCGCTCCACTCCATGTCGGGTCCCATCGGCAGGATGCTGCCTGCACGCACATAGAGGGGCATCCGGTCATACGGAGCCTCCACGGCGAGTTGCTGTCCGCCCTCTACCGTGCCGTCGGTATAGAAGTCGTACCAGCGAGTGCCTGCCGGGAAGTACATCTGACGACTCCGTGCACCATACTGATAGACAGGAGCCGCCATCAGGGCAGGACCGAAAAGGAACTGGTCGCCAATGTTCTGCACCTGCGAGTCGGCGGTGAAGTCCATCACCAACGGACGCATGATGGTGTAGTCCTGGAAGTGCGTCATGCCGGCCAACGAGTAGATGTAGGGCATCAGGCGATAGCGCAGCTTCGTGTAGTAGAGGATGGACTTGTAGGCAGGATGGCTTTCGGGAGCGATGTTCCACGGCTCACGAAGCGGCCACTGGCCGTGCGCACGATAGAGCGGGCAGAAGGCTCCGAACTGGAACCAGCGTGTATTCAGCTCGCGCCACTCCTTGAGGTCGGCGTTCTCACGCCCTGTCTTGTCAAACTCCTGCTGCGCCTTGACGTAACGGTCTTCCACACAGAAGCCGCCGATGTCCATCGTCCAGTAAGGGATGCCGCTGACGGCAAAGTTCAATCCGGCAGAAATCTGCGCCTTCATGTCCTCCCAACGGGTAGCGATGTCGCCGCTCCACGTGGCTGTAGAATAACGTTGCAATCCGGCAAAGCCCGAGCGGGTCAAGAGGAAGACACGCTTGTCGGGTTCCACCTCGCGCTGTCCGTCGTAAATGGCTTCGGCATTCATCAGGGCGTAGGCGTTGAAGTATTGGGCTGACGGACCAAGTGCTGTAGGTCCGCAGAGGTCCTTGCGGTACTGCAGGTCGGTGCAGTCGCGCACATTGGGTTCGCTGGCATCCATCCACCAGGCATCGAAGCCCAGCGGGTAGAGTTTCTGCTGCATCTGCTGCCAGAAGAGCTTGCGGGCTCCTTCGGCGTAGGCATCGTAGAACGAGCCGATGTAGCCGGGGCCAATCCAGTCGCGGATGCTGTCCTTGATGGCTTGCTGGTACATCCAGCCCTGGGCGTCAAACTGCTTGTAGTGCTCCGTGGAGGCATAGAACTTAGGCCATACGGAAATCATGACCCGTCCGTGCATGTTGTGAATGTCATCGACCATCTGCTTGGGGTCGGGGAAGCGGGCTGCATCGAAGTCGTGGCTGCCCCACGCATCCTCGGGCCAGTAGCTCCAGTCCTGCACGATGTTGTCGATGGGGAAGTGGCGGTTGCGGAAGTCACGCATCGTGCTGACAATCTCCTCCTGCGTCTTGTAACGTTCGCGGCTCTGCCAGTAACCCATCGCCCACTTGGGCATCACCTGAGCCTTGCCGGTCAGGGTACGATACCCGCTGATGACCTCGTCCATCGAATCGCCATATACGAAATAGTAGTCTTCTTGATCCTGCATTTCGCTCCACCACGAGAGTTTACCCTGTTCGGCATCGTCCACCGGTGTCAAGGTACGCAGACCGCAGTACGATACATAGCCGTCGGGCTCCCACTCTATCTTCAACGGCACGCGCTTGCCAGCCTCCAAAGCGACAGCAAACTTATAGCTGTTGGGGTTCCAGGCGGTACGCCAACGTTCGGGCACCACCAGTTGGTTGTCGATATAAACCTTGGTGTAGCCTGCATAGTAGAGGATGAAACGGTGCAATCCGCTCTGGCCCGGCTCAATCTCGCCCTCATAGACCACACGCGAGCCCATGAAGGGGAATCCGTCCGGCAGATTGACCACCTTGTTGAGGTGCGCCTCCCGGTCGAGGTGCTCGAAGTAAAGAGAGGGCTCTCGGCGTACCAGCGGCTGCACACTCTTGTCGGCCGGCGTGTATGTGCCGGTCAAGGCACCCTCCTTGCCCTCTTTATCGTAAAGTTTGAAGGCCTCGCCCAGCTGTGCATAGTCGCGCGGGTCGCCAAAACGGCAAAGTGAATAGCTGTCCCACAGCACGCCATAATTCTTTGTAGAGACGATGAAGGGTACACTCACCTTCGTGTTATACTGGAATAGTTCCTCGTTCTTCCCTTTGTAGTTGAACTCATCGGCCTGGTGCTGTCCCAGTCCGTAGAGGCCCTCACCTTCTACCGAAGCGAAAGTCTGCCGCACGGTATAGGCCTTCTTCCCCTCCACCTCGATGGGCTCAAACGAGCGGCTCTCCTCGGCCAGAATCTCCTTTCCCTCCAGATCGGTGAAACGCACCTGTCCCGTCTCCTTCGAGACGTAAGCCTGCAAGGCAGCAGTCTTTACCACCACCTCTTGCCCCTCTTCTGTTACACTAAAGGGTGTTTGTGTCGTCTGTGGCACTACGCAGAGGCTCTTGCCCTCCGAAAAGCTCTTTTCGGGTGTTGCCGATACGTGTATCAGCCGGTCGCCCAGCACCTCCAGCCGTACCCGTTGTACATCGGTAGGTTGCTGCTGCTGCACCTTCACCACTACGCCATTGACCTTTTTCTCATAATTCCCGCCCGTACATGCCGTTATCAGTGATCCGGCCAGCAGGAACATTGCCTGAAATTTCCACTTCATCATTTTTCTTTTTATTTGTTGTTGATACGATATAAGTCGATTATCACCTTACTTCACGCATTCCGCTGAATGCCACTGATACAACAAACTTCTCATGCTATCAGATTGAGTCGGTTTTATTCTGCAAATAAAACAAAAAGAATCAGAACGAGCAAACAATAAATCCTTTTTTTTCAACTTATTTCCAAACAGACAAAACAAGAAGCAATGCTGTAACAAAGTGGCTAATCAGAACTGGAAATAGATGAAGGGTTGTATCTCTGCACTCTTCATTTGTGCTACTACATAGATGACAATGACCAGCAACAATGCCTTGCCAAGCAGAGGCAGACGGACAACCAGACGGGTCAGGGCGGTTTCCCAACTATCGGGCAAGAAATGAAGCAGATAGCCAAGCCCCATCAGGGCAAAGACCTCCGGATAACCGGCAAGCAGTTGTGGCAACAGATTCGGACGGAAGGCCGTAAACAGCTGACGCAACATCTCGACGGAGTCTGAAAAAGAGACGTTACGGAAGAAGATCCAACAGAAGCAGACGAAATGAAAAGTCACGATCTGTCCCACGAAACGACGCAGCCCGCTAACTGTACTTCCCTTCGTGCGACCCGTCCATTCCATCCATGCCTTGTGAAACGCCAACGCCACCCCATGGAGCACACCCCAAGCCACAAAATTCCACGATGCGCCATGCCAAAGGCCACCTAAGAACATGGTGACCAGTAAGTTGAGATATTGGCGGAAACGGCCGTGGCGATTGCCACCCAAAGAGATGTAGAGATAGTCGCGCAACCAAGTGGAGAGCGAGATGTGCCAACGACGCCAGAACTCGGTGACCGAAGCCGACTTATAGGGTGAATGGAAATTGATATTGAAATGGAACCCCAGCAGCAAGGCCAAACCGATGGCCATATCGCTGTAGCCGGAAAAATCGCAATAGATTTGCAGCGCATAGCCATAGACTCCCATCAGATTCTCCACCCCCGAATAGAGGCCGGGATTGTCGAACACCCGCTCCACGAAGTTCAGGCTGATATAGTCGGAGATGACCGCTTTCTTGAAAAGGCCGCACACCAACAGGAAGATGCCCCGACCGAACATCTCGTTGGAGACGAACAACGGACGACGTATCTGCGGGATGAAATCGCGGGCACGCACAATGGGACCTGCCACCAACTGCGGAAAGAAAGAGACGTAGAAGGCATAATCCAACAAACGGTTCAATGGCTTGATGTCGCGCCGATAGACATCGATGGTATAGCTCAATGACTGGAAGGTGAAGAAAGAGATGCCTACAGGCAGAAATATGTGATGCGCACGGAAGGTGCCGTCGGTCAGCGCCGCCCAACACTCACACAGGAAATCGGTATATTTGAAGTAGCAGAGCAACCCTAAATTCAGCAGCAGGCTGACTCCCACCCACAGACGCCTCAACCAGGAACGGTGCGTCCGTTCCATGCCCTGCGCCAACAGGAAATCGCCTACCGTAACGACTGCCAACAGGAAGAAGTAGGTGCCGCTGCTCTTGTAGTAGAAATAGTAGGAAAAAAGCGTGACAAACAGCAGGCGGACCGTGGTTCGACGCTGTAGCAGCAGATAGACCAACATGAATCCGGCGAACAGCCAAAGGAAGAGGCCGCTGCTGAACAGCATGGGTGCCTGCGGGTCGTAGGAGAGGAGCGCGGGGATGCGGGATATATCGAGGTTCATGTTACAAATCACTTCCTTCATTCATTGAATCAAACTTAAACAGTTTATAAACAGACATCCTGTACATAGCGGTTGTACCCTCTGACCAGTGCCTGAAAGAGCCACTCACCCTGCAGCCGATAGCCATCAGGCAGGTAATGCACATGGTCGGGACGCATCAGGCCAGCCTCTTGCCAGTTCAGGCAGGCGCGTTGTTCGCCTCCGGCCACGCCGTAAAGGTTCCATACGGCCACATCATGGTCGGCAGCGTAGCGCAGAATGGTCTGTACCGTCAAGGCGGTACGTGGGTTGACGTGATACGTACGGCGGCGACGTTGCCGGCGCACGCTCTCGTAGGAGCCGGGCGGTGTGGTCAGCAGCACAGGCACATCGGGCAGCTGCTGACGAATCAGCCGCATCAGGTCATCCAGTTGCTGACAGTGCAGAGCGGGGTCATAACGTCGGTTGTGACTCTCGTTCGTGCCCAATGACAACACAATCAAATCGGGGTGCAGACGGGCAACGGCCTGGATGCGGTCGGGACGGGTAAAGGTGGTGCAGAAGGCACCGTTGATGCCTATATCTACATACGATAAGGCTCCAAAGGTGGCCTGCATCGCCTCACCGGTGGTACGGGGGAAGATGTGGCCACGCACATGGCTGTCGCCCACATGCACCACACGCACCGTATCCGTATTTGCATCCGCACGCAGCAGACGCAACTTCTCCCAAAAAGGATTCAGGGCATGGGTATTGTCATCCAGTTCGTTAGACCCCATCTGGAGGAAAGATGCAGGTAGCAAAAACGAAGGACAAGACAGGGTGTCGCTTCGTTGCCAGTATCCCACCAGTGTGTCGCAGTCACGAAACGGATTGGAAGGAGCCAGACTGGAGGGTAACCTGTCTTGGGCCTGCATGGAGAGGCATCCCCAAAGCAGCCAAAGCAGCCAGCAGCATCTGCCGTATCTGTCATTCACCTGCTTCATACGCCCTCCTCCGCTCTGCGCGTGCCTTTCCCTCCATCAGGGCTTCGAACAGCAACTCGGCTATCCGCTTTCCGCCCCGGAAGTTGATGTGTGTATAGTCGTGATTGGCCATGGGTGGATCGGCCTCTACCATCCGTGCCATGCTGCCCTCGCCACCCATTGCTTCAAACAGGTTCCAGAAGGCGACTCCTTCTTCGGCAGCCAGGTGTTGCTGATAGCGCACCAGATGCTTGATGCCGGGCATGGTACGTAGTTCGCCCTCCTCGTCTTTGTAGTCGCGGTCGCCTACGCTGACCACCAGGATGCCGGCTTGCGGGAAGGCCTCCTTCAGATGCCTGAGCACCGTCGTCATGCCGGCAGCGTACGCATCGTAGTTGCGGCCCCGCTCGGTCGCCACGTTCAAGCCATATTGAAGGATGATAAGGTCGTAGGGACGCTGCTCGTTGAACTCGCGCATCATCCAGATGGGTACCGAGCGCAAGGAGAGACCCGAATTGCCACGCAGCGAGAAGTTGTCCACCGCAATGCCGCAACTGTCGTCCATCGCCAATCCGTAGAAGAGGGTCGAGTCGGCCCGGTTCACCTGCCAGCGCACTTCCCCGATGCGTCCCTCCACCTGCATGGACTGCAACTCTCCGGTAGGCAGGAAGCGTTGTGTGCGGGCAGGCCCCCGATTGACGGAAACAGAAATCTCTACCTCTCCCCGGTTGAAGAAGTAGATGCCGGCCCGGTCACAGGAATCCAGGTGCGAGGCATACTTGGTCTGCCCCTTCAGTTCGACATAGGCATCGGTAGAGGGGACGAAGTAGTGCCCCGACAATCCCTGCTTGCTGCGGTCGAAGTAGAGGGTATCCATGATGGAATGGCTCTGCCAGCCGCCAAAGCGGTGACGCACTGTAGGGCGGAAGCCACTGGTGATGGAGGTGATGGTGACAAACCCGACGCCTCGCCCGCCGAAGCGTTGCTGCAACAGGCAGCGGAGGTCGGCGGTCAGGATATCCGCTTCGATGAAGGAGTCGCCGAAATAGGCGATACGGACAGGGCGCGGGCGATGCACCCGTTCGTCCAACGCACGATAGAAAGGTGCCATACCCCGGTCGGTAGAGTCGGCATACTCCTCAATGCAGGTCATACCGGTGGGACAGGTATCTGCAAAGGCGGGTCTGGGAGCAGGCGGTGGAGGAGGCAACGGAAGGGTATCGGTGTCGGCAGGAAGGGCAGCCGAAGGGAGGCGCAGGTCACTCAGTATATCGACTCTACGCAACGTACAGTCGCCCATCCGGGTACCCGGTAACGTGCGCAGTACCAGCAGCATCAGTACTACCAGTACCACGCAAATCACCACTTTATGAAGTTTGTTTCTTTCCACGCGCTGCCTTCTTGTTCCATTCAGGCTGCAAAGCTATAAATTTTCAGGTTATAGTTGGTCCGTTTGGCCTATAAAAAAGATTAGGTCATCCTGCCAGAGAGCGGAAAGGAGAGGGAGGGACGAAGCTTCTCAACGTTTTTTTGCAGGAAATATTTGCACCAGATGCAAGAATAGCGTAACTTTCGGCGGAAAAATAGAACTGACAGTCTAAATAAGGAGGAAAGATTATGAAAAGGTTTGGATTATGGATGATGTGGATAGTGTGGATGGCCATGCCGGCCGGTGCACAACAGGTGATGTACTCCAACCTGAAGAGTCTGGTGGAGCAACGCGGTGACACTGTAAGCATCCTGAAGGTGGAAAAGCGGTCAAAGAACCAGATTTATCTGCTGGGAGGTAACGACTACCGTATCTCGGCCATCGACAATCCGGGGATGAGCCGCTACCTGAAGTCGCGTTGCTATGCGGTACAGGTAGACAGTGTGCTCTACATGAACTGCCGCAAGATGCGCTACAAACGCTACCGTTTCGGCCATTGGTACGCCAAGGCACTCTACATTGCCGGTCACGTCTTCTATGCCGCCCAGCCGGTAGGGCAGATTGCTTCCAGCACCTCCACTCCTCCCGATGCCACCCGCCTGGGCGGTGAGGTAGGCAACGCCATCAATGCAGCCGGACTGACCAATGCCCGTGTGTACTATGAGCTGGACCTCACAACCGGCCGTTCACTTTTCGTGGGCAAAGAACGGATGATGCAGCTGCTGGAAGGAAATCCCGAACAACAGGCCTTGCTGCAGCAGGAACAGCGTGAATCGGCCGAAATCATCGAGCGATACTTACTGCAACTGAAGTGACAACCAGCTTCTTCCCCTTTAGATGCTAAAAAAAGACCGTACGGAGAGAATGACTCCCCATACGGTCTTCGAACCACCTACAAAGTATGTTGCTTCCATTTGAATTTGCTCTATAGACGCATGAGCAAGACTCTGCTGTCATGCATCGAAAAAGATTCTATAGATATGGAGGAGAATGCTCTTCCAATCAGGTCAGAAGCATTCTCCTCCTCTCCATCCTTTCCTCTGAAAGGCATCGTGGGAGCGTACAAATACTTGAAGACACCATATTATTCTCCCACGAAACGAGAGCTCTCTCCAAATTTCATCTATACAGCAGAGTCCGCACGCGAGGCGGCACTCTCCATCCACTCACCCGGCTTCATGCCAAACTGCTTCTGGAAGCACTTGGCAAAGTACGAGGGCGTACTGAAGCCCACCATATAGGCCACCTCCCCTACCCGGTACTGCCCCTCGGCCAGCAAGCGGGCCGCCTTCTTCAGCCGGAGCAACTGTATCAGTTCGCCGGGCGTATTGCCGGTCAGCGTCTTTATCTTGCCGAACAGTCCCGAGCGGCTCACCCCCAGCTCCGCTGCCAGGAAGTCAATCGAGAAGTCCGCATTCGTCAGGTTCTGTTCTATCAGTTCGTTGATGCGCTTCAGGAAGTCGCTGTCGGTGGGGTTTGCCGCCACCGTGCTGATGGGCACCATCGGCATCTGCGAGAACTTCTGCCTCAGCAGCTCGCGCAGCTCCACCAGATTGCGGATGCACGACTCCAGGTACTGCACCGAGAAGGGCTTCTCCACATAGGCATCGGCACCGCAGTCCATGCCCTCCACCTTAGAGGCCGTGTCGGTCTTGGCCGTGAGCAGCACAAAGGGGATGTGGCTGGTGGCCGGTTGCGCGCGCACCGCCCGGCAGAGCTGCACGCCGTCCATCACCGGCATCATCCAGTCGCTGATAATCAGCGCCACCTCCTTGTCCGCCAGCTGTTGCAGCGCCTCCTCGCCATCGTGCGCCGTCAGGATGCGGTAGCGGTCGCAGAAGTTGTCCGAGAGGAAGTGCAGCAGGTCCTCGTTGTCGTCCACCA
>SAMEA3663297__coassemble_1215_pt1 | contig 9740 bp, 8 predicted proteins | sample SAMEA3663297__metabat2_low_PE_003 | metagenome-assembled genome bin SAMEA3663297 (sample SAMEA3663297) | pig gut metagenome | biome: pig gut; feature: pig-associated habitat; material: faeces | place: China | collected 2013
TCCATACCCGTTGGCGGAATTAAGTACGCACTAACTTAATTCCGCCAACGGGTTCTTCATATATGTCATAAATCAAGCGGTCATTTTTTGATATTCTTCTGGAATAGGTTATCAAATCGCCTGATTTAAGTGGTTCGGGGTGTCCCGTCCCTGTCCTCGGATGCTCCATCAACTCATTAAGCAGCTTGACGAGTTTCTTATACTGCACTGGATTGGATTTCTTGTATTTCGAAACACTTTTTATCGCTATTGGGGTAAATTCAATCTTATACAGGCTCATAGTGCTTCCAAGAATCTGTTAAGTTCCTCCTTTGTAGTGCAAGTCGTGACATTGCCCTCCCTGTATTGCCTGCGACTCTCTTCGAGTCTCTCTTCAAGCTCCGGAGAAAGGACAACATCCTCTTCGTAAACAGGGGTCAGCATATAGGAGACCTTTCCCTTGCGCCTGATTACCACCTGTTCTCCATTGTCGGCGAGTGCAAACATAGATGCCTGCTTCTCCCGAAATTCTCTTGACGTAATCTGAATGACTGCCATCACTTTTACGTTTATATTGTGTACCAAAATCAGTACACAAATATAATACCTTTCTCAAAACCGCCAAACTTTATCGAAAAATCATTCTTTCAAGTGCGGTTATCCACTTTTTCCCTCTCATGGGTTGTTAGTACCGTTCACAAAAATGTCTTTCGGTATCCAGCAAGCAATAGCAACCCGAAAAATACTATCTTTTGATAAGATAAGATAAGATAAGATAAGCTGCATCTCGGCATAACACCCAAGCAAGCTTGGTGATTCTGCACTCGATTTGCACTATCTTTTGTGGTGTATTCTAAAAAGGAATAATGTTATGATAGGAATTAGCAGCAGAGAATTTCGTGCCAACACAGGGAAATATCTGGATGTGGTATCACGGGGCAAAAGTGTGGATGAGTTTGCAGACAACCTCACTGCCGGATAGAGAATTTGCATAATCCACATCTTTGGCGTACATTTGCAGCGACAATATCTCATGAGTAATCAATAAAACAATTGTGAATGGAGACAACGAACAACAAGTACATCACCGTAGCCTATAAGCTATATACCATCGAAGATGGAGAGAAAGAGTTTGCCGAAGAGGCAACTGCCGCACACCCCTTCCAGTTCATCTCTGGCTTGGGAATGACGTTGGAACCCTTTGAAGCCGAACTGCAAGGACTGGAGAAAGGGGCACGTTTCGACTTTGTCATCAAGGCTGCCGATGCCTACGGAGAGTACGACGAAGAGCATGTGCTGGACCTTCCGCGCGAGATATTCCTGATTGACGGCAAGTTTGACAGCGAACGCATCACGGAGGGAGCCATCGTGCCGCTGATGACCAGCGAAGGACAGCGGGTGAACGGCAGCGTAGTGGAGGTGAAGCCGGATGTGGTGGTGATGGATATGAATCATCCTCTGGCAGGCTGCGACCTGAACTTCGTGGGCGAAGTGGTAGAGAGCCGTCCGGCCACCAACGAGGAACTGGCCGAGGCTGCCCGCATGATGAGCGGAGGCTGCGGCGGACATTGTGGAGGCTGTGGAGGCGACTGCGGCAGCGGATGTGACTGCGAGGGCGGCTGCTGCGAATAAACGCTTGCCATCACTCTACTGAGCCAAAAGGTAACAAAAACAGGACAGCCAGAGCTGAGGTCCGGATATCGGATTTCAGCCCTGGCTGTCCTGTTCTGATAAGTAGGCCTACTGCTTCTGCGTCATGATCTGCAGCACCAGGCGGTCGGTCTCGTTCATGCCTTGCGAACCTATCTTCGTGAGGTTGCGTATGCTCTGATCTACATCATCGTCGATGATACCCTCTACCGAAGTGACGTAGCGGTTCTCCATGGCCATGATGGCCGAGAGGACAGCGGTAGAGACACCCGTGGTCACCTTCAGTGCACAACTGGGCTTGGCTCCGTCACAAATCATGCCCGTCAGGTTGGCTATCATGTTCTGCACAGCGTAGCATATCTGCCGGAAGGAGCCTCCCATCAGGTAGGTGATGCCGCAACTGGAACCGGTAGCCGCCACCACACATCCGCACAGGGCCGAGAGACGCCCCAGACTCTGCTTGATATAGATGACGGTGAGGTGGCTCAGCATCAAGGCACGTATCAGTTCCTCCTCGCTCTTGCCGTTCTCCTCGGCATACACCACCACGGGCATGGTAGCCGATATGCCCTGGTTGCCGCTGCCCGAGTTGCTCATCACCGGTATCATGGCACCCGCCATACGGGCATCGCACGCGCCCGACGTATAGGAGAGGATGTGCGAAAAGACACTGTCGCCCATCACCTTGTGCTCGTAGGCTCCGCGCAGCATCTTGCCCAGTCCGTGTCCGTAGTCGGCTTGGAAGGACTGCTCGGCAGCAGCCTTGTTCAGGCGGGCGGTCTCCAGAATGAAGCGTATCTCGTCGAGTGGTGCCGTCAGGGCGAAATCGTACACCTTGCGGAGATTGAGGTCGAGTGGTGCGGCTTCAGCCGACTCAGCGGAGGCAGCCTGCCGATTGAGCAGCACCTCGCCGTTTCGCTCTTCGTAGACAAAAGAGGTGTGTCCGCCGGCAATGATGGCCGTAGCCTTGTCTGCACCTGCCTCGCAGCACACCTCGATATAGAGTTTCTCGGAGATACCATCCTTCAGGGCTATGTGGATGCGCTTTTCGTCGATGAAGCGTCTGCCGGCCTCTACAGCCTCGGGCGTGCTATCCTTCAGCACCTCCAGCTGATAGGCGGACTTGCCTATCAAGGCACCCAACGCCACGGCAATGGGCAGCCCAATCATGCCTGTGCCGGGAATGCCTACCCCCATGGCATTCTTCAGAATGTTGGCACTCAGCTGGAGGGTAATCTTCTCCGGCCGGCAACCCAGCATCTCGGTAGCCTTGGCAACGCACAAGGCAACGGCAATCGGCTCGGTACACCCGATGGCCGGTATAACTTCGGACTTCACCAAAGCGATAATCTGTTGTCTTTCGGTATCTGTCATCATAGGATTTTACATTTTGACACAAAAGTAGGGATAACTTCTCGTTTATCCAAGCAAAACGGCATAAAAAAGGAGGATGCGCTCCGTCCATTCTGACGTTTGCACATCCTCCGCACCTATTTCTTCTGATTCGGTTTATCGCTGGAAGCCCAGACCTACGGCAAACTGGTCGGTATTCTTGTACCACACATCGTTGAGGTCGGTAAACTTCTCCAGACCCAACATAGCCATAACAAACTGCAACATACCCGTTTCGTCGGCAGCGACTGCCTCGTCAAATGCAGCCTGCAACTGCGGCAGGAAGGCGAGCAGAATTGGCATGAAGGGGCTGACCATATCCTTGTCGGCATAGAGGCGCATGGCACCCTCGGCCGTCACGGTGTATTTCAAGGGTACTCCGGTAGTCATCCAGCCCAGCACCTCGCGAATCAGCTTCACATCCAGTGCTTGCAGGATAGCGGGATCTATACCCATCTGCTGTCCCAAAGCAGCCAGCGTGGCACCCAGCGTAGCATCGTCCATCTCGTTCACCTGCTGCAGGATGACCATGATGGCTTCGATATCGAGGGATTCGCCCTTGTCGGCAGTAGCCTGCATCAGGATTTGCGGCAGGTTGGGTATCAGGTACACCAGTCCGTCCTTGGCATACCAGTGCATCAGGTTTTTGGGTGAGGTGAGCCACTTGCGCTCAACGGGAGCCGTTTCCAAAGCTCCGAGTTTGCTCATCATCCAAGTCTGCATATCCAGGGGGTTGCCTTCGGCATCCTGACCGGTAATCATTTCGGGATAGTAGCTGGCTGTCAGGTTACCGTCATCGGTCAGCGTGATGCTGTTGATGACCTCGGCCAGCAGGTGCGAAACAAACAAGGTACCAAGCGCGGATATGTTCTGTCCGTTTTTCTCAGTTTCATCAATTGGTGTCCAGATGATGCGTACCGGAGCGTAGTCAGAATAGGTTACGTCATACGTAGTCATATCCATAGTGGCAATGGTCTTAGCCAGCGGCCATTCGCCTGCCAGACCGCCCTGTGCAGCCTCAGAAAGCTTCACGCTGATATTCAGCACCAATACACCGTTCTGGAAAGTTCCCTCTGCCTTTACGGCTGTGCCATTGAGAGCAGTCTCACCCTGGAAAGCACCGTTGTCGGTGTACACACCAATGAGGGGTACCGTCAGTTCGCCCGGCACGATGCCTACCAGCGTCAGCACAGGTACGCCCTCCTGCAAGCTGTAGACCACCGTCTTGCCGATGAGGGGCGAACCGCTGTAGTTCAGTGACAGCGTGCTGCCTGCATAGGTACCCAGATGAAGTATCGCGCCATCGGCCTTGACGTTGACCGTCACCTTGCCGTCCAGATAGATGGTACCGCTCACCTCCACGGTCAGTGAGGGGGGAAGGGACATATCCTCTCTTGTCATCACATAGTTGCCTACCACACTGGCCGTACCGGCAAACAAGAACGACTCGTCGGCCTGCTTCTGCAGCTCGACGGCCACCTTCAGTTCATCGTAGTTGGGGATGATGTTGCGCAGGGTCAGTTCGCCCATCGACTCGTTCTCCACCTTCATCTGCACGGCCCCTTCGGTAATCTCAGCTCCATTGAGGGTCATGACAGCCTGTTCTCCGGAGATTTCGGTCTGCGGAATCTGCTTCCAGGTGTCGTCTTCGTCGTCGCTACAAGCGGTGAACGTCAGCAGGCTCACCGTACAGAGGAGAGCAAACAGATAAAATAACTTTTTCTTCTTCATACACGTTAAAAATGTTTAGTTAATAAATAGCCTATCTCATCAGAAACCCTCTCTTTCAACGGGGCTCTGCGGCCACCCCTTCTTCACAAGGGAGGCGTAAAATCGATGCAAATTACGGACTTTTCGCACACATTCACAAGTTAATTTTTACAATAATCGTGTACTATATTTAAGAAAGTCTGTCCCATTGCACCATTTTTTCGGAAAGGCATCATGTGGGTTTACGAAAAAAGGCGTACTTTTGAGCCAGATTAAAGAGACAACGTTAAGATAACCATTCAAACCATCGTATATGTTCAATTCATTTGGAAACATCTTCCGGCTGACCAGCTTCGGCGAATCGCACGGCAGAGGCATCGGAGGGGTTGTTGACGGATTTCCTGCCGGCATCCTCATCGACATGGAGTTCATTCAGGCAGAGCTGGACCGCCGCCGTCCCGGCCAGTCGGCCATCACCACGGCCCGCAAGGAGGGTGACAAAGTAGAGTTCCTCTCCGGCATCTTTGAAGGCAGGTCAACGGGGTGCCCCATCGGCTTCGTGGTATGGAACGAGAACCAGCACTCTGACGACTACAACAACCTGCGCGACGTTTTCCGCCCCTCGCACGCCGACTTTACCTACCTGACCAAGTACGGCATCCGCGACCATCGGGGAGGCGGACGCTCGTCGGCCCGCGAAACCATAGCCCGCGTAGTGGGCGGTGCGCTGGCCAAGCTGGCACTGAGGCAGCTGGGCATCGACATCACCGCCTATACCTCGCAGGTGGGTCCCATCCGGCTGGAGCAGGACTACCATCGGTATGACCTCAGCCTCATCGAGAGCAACCCCGTGCGCTGCCCCGACCCGCAGAAGGCACGCGAGATGGAGGAGCTGATAGCCCGCATCAAGGGAGAGGGTGACACCATCGGCGGCGTGGTGACGTGCATCGTCCGCGGCTGTCCTGCAGGCATCGGCCAGCCGGTGTTCGGCAAACTGCACGCTGCACTGGGAGCGGCCATGCTGAGCATCAATGCCGCCAAAGCCTTTGAATATGGCGACGGATTCGGCGGACTGGAGATGAGGGGATCGGAACAAAACGACCTGTTCTGCAACCAAGACGGCCGCATTGGCACCCGCACCAACCACTCGGGAGGCATACAGGGAGGCATCAGCAACGGACAAGACATCTGCTTCCGCGTGGGCTTCAAGCCGGTAGCCACCCTGCTGAGGGAGCAACAGACGGTGGACATCCACGGCGAAGAGACCACGCTGAAAGCCCGGGGACGGCACGACCCCTGCGTGCTGCCGCGTGCCGTGCCCATCGTAGAGGCCATGGCCGCCATAACGCTGCTGGACTACTACCTGATAGAACGTACCACGCAACTGTAAAAAGCTGACTGTATATTATCAACCAACCTAACCCCATATCAATCATGAAGGATATACGAACCTACATCGCGGACCATGAACCGCAAATGCTGGAGGAGCTGTTCAGCCTGATACGCATACCCAGCATCAGTGCACAACCCGAAAAACATGCCGACGACATCCGCGCCTGCGCCGAGCGATGGAGACAACTGCTGCTGGCAGCCGGTGCCGACGAGGCACATGTGATGCCGTCAGCAGGCAACCCGATTGTGTTTGCCCAGAAGACGGTAGACCCTGCCGCCAAGACCATCCTGATATATGCCCACTACGACGTGATGCCGGCCGAACCGCTGGAACTCTGGAAGAGCGACCCCTTCGAGCCCGAGGTGCGCGACGGACACATCTGGGCACGTGGAGCCGACGATGACAAGGGACAATCGTTCATCCAGGTGAAAGCCTTCGAATACTTAGTGAAGGAGGGGCTACTGCGCAACAACGTGAAGTTCATCTTCGAGGGCGAGGAAGAGATAGGCTCTCCCAGCTTAGAGGCGTTCTGCCAGACGCACAAGGAGCTGCTGAAGGCCGACGTCATCCTGGTATCGGACACCAGTATGCTGGGTATCGACCTGCCATCGCTCACCACGGGACTGCGCGGACTGGCCTACTGGGAGATAGAGGTGACCGGCCCCAACCGCGACCTGCACAGCGGACACTTCGGAGGAGCCGTAGCCAATCCCATCAACGTGCTTTGCCAGATGCTGAGCCGCATTGTAGACGCGGACGGACGCATCACCGTGCCCGGCTTCTACGACGATGTAGAGGAGGTACCGCAAGCCGAACGGAAGATGATAGCCAGCATTCCCTTTGACGAGGAGAAGTACAAGCAGGCCATCGGTGTGAAGGCACTGTTCGGCGAGAAGGGCTACAGCACGCTGGAGCGCAACAGTTGCCGTCCGTCATTCGACGTATGCGGCATCTGGGGAGGCTATACCGGCGAAGGCTCCAAGACGGTGCTGCCCAGCAAGGCGACGGCCAAGGTCTCCTGCCGGCTGGTACCACATCAGGACCACCACAAGATATCCCGGCTGTTTGCTGACTACATCCTGACGCTGGCACCCGACACCGTACAGGTAAAGGTTACTCCTATGCACGGCGGACAGGGCTATGTGTGCCCCATCTCGCTGCCGGCCTATCAGGCTGCAGAGAAGGGCTTCGAGCAGGCATTCGGCAAGAAGCCGCTGGCTGTACGCCGTGGCGGCAGCATCCCCATCATCTCTACCTTCGAGCAGGTGCTGGGCATCAAGACCGTCCTTATGGGATTCGGACTGGAGTCGAACGCCATTCATTCACCAAACGAGAATATCCCTTTGGAGATCATCCGCAAGGGTATCGAGGCGGTGGTCACCTTCCACCTGAACTATTAGCCATTCACGTGGCGGATTCGCCGCAACATAGAGGAGTTTCATTCAGGGCGGATACACAAATCCGCCCTGAATGATGTATGATACACCCCAGAGCTTGCATCAGTCATATCCTCAGGATATGACTGAATGTATCTAAGTATACGACTGAAAGGAGATATAAACACGAGAAGGCATACCAAATGCGGTTTCTATATGTGAGTTCTCAGCCCTGCACATCCACACTGAATCGTATGCTACCCTGCTCCTCATCCACCTGGTAGCTGCCACCAAAATGTTGAAGGGTCAGGCGGTTGACATCGTGGCGCAAATGGCTCTCCTGCGTCTGACGTGTGGGGTCAGCCAAGGGGCTGTGCTCCACAATCCCCTGAAGGAATCCGCCAGCAACGGAAATCTGAAGGCTGACCTGCTCGTCATCTCTTAGCGGAGTGGTGACCACACCGGCCAGCATACTGACAATCACCTGCATCAGGCGAGCCGCATCGGCCTGAAGCACGAAGGCCGTTTCGGGAATGCGAGCCTCCATCTGCCAGCGGGGATGGGCGAGCTGCACGCTATTCAGGGCATCACGGCATACCTGCACCAAATCGGCCTCAGTCAGCTGCCACTTGGTCATGCCCGCCTCTAAGCGCGAGAGATCCAGAATGCTGTTCACCAGAAAAAGGAGTTTCTCCGTATCGTGCTGCACAATGGCTCCATACTCCGTACGCTGCTCCTCGGTCAGGGTATCGTCGGTAGCCAGCATCTGCGAGAAGCCCACCACCGAATGGAGGGGCACGCGGATGGCGTGGCTCATGGTGGCCAAGAAACGGTGCTTGTCGTCGTTGGCCTGTTCGGTAACCGACTTGGCCCGCTGCAACGCCTGCTGCGACTTGCGGAGACGATGCTGTACGAAGCTTCGATGGAACAATCCCAGCACGACTACGCCTATCAGCAGCAACAGCAGTGCCAGCGCCCGCCTCAGCACGTACCGTTCCTTGGCCCGCTGCTCCATCTGCAGTTCGTCCAGACGGTAGAGTGCGTGTATCTCCTCCACCTGCGCATCCGAGATAAGCCGCGAGAGAGAGTCAATCCGCGCCTGGGCCTCACGGTAGACGGCCAAGGCCGCCTCGTAGTCGCCCTTGGAATAGAGGATACCAGCCCGCTGCTCCAAGTAATAGATGTAGCGACTGCCCAGAGAACCGTTGCGATTGACGCGCACCAGAGCCGAATCGTTCAGAGCCAGTGCGCGGTTGTAGTCGTTACACAGCACGTAGTAGGTGGAGAGCGCGTTGGCATAGATAAGGTAGTAGGACTCGAAGTTCAGCGACCCCTTGTATTGTTGCGCTCTGCGGATGTGTTCCTCGGCCAATTCCCTCTGCTCGGAGTGCGCGTAGTATTGTACCGAGAAGCACTCCAGCATCATGAAGTAGTCGTTCAGCGCACGGGCCATCATGGGATGCAACTCCAGCATATGGTGGAGCTGCCGCTCCATCTGCTCCAGATAGGGTTGCATCTCGCTATAGCGGTGAACCACGTCCAGGTAATAGAGTATCTGCTTGAGGAGGGTAATCTTGTTGGCCGTCTGCAACGGCTGGTCGAACAGGCGATAGGCCTGCATCAGCACGTCGTAGGTCTCCTTGAAGCGCTTGGTGCTCTGATAAGAGTTGGCAATGCAGCTGTAGGCGATGAGCTGTCCGTCGGCATTGCCCACCACCTTGGCCTCGCGCAGCATCTCGTCGGCCGCCTGCAGGGCGTGCTCGTAGTGCTCGGCATAGAGGTAGGTCTGCACCCTCGTCTTGTGCAGCAAGAAGTACATGTTCCAATACTTGCATCGCTTGGCGATGGGCAGGGCGTATGCCGTCCAGTAAGTCAGCGAGTCGATGTCACGCTCCTTCTGGGCAAAGAAATGGTTGGCTATCAGTGTGGCGCTGTAGGCGGTCAGGCTGTCGTGGTGCAAGGCCTCGGCTTCGCGGAACATCCGCCGGGCATAGTCGATGCCCTGAGCCGTCATCTGCGTGGCACGCACCAGCTTGCGCAGCACCTCCATCCGCTCCATGCCCATAGGAAGGCTGTCGGCGCGGCGCAGCAGGCTGTCCGTCAGGCTGTCGTCCCCGGTAGCCCGCGCCGTTTCTCCGCCCGTCAGACAGAGCAGGCAGGCCGTCAGCAGAGTGGTCAACCAACGTCTCATACTGCCACCTCCTTTCTGTCCGCACCCTCGACTGCATCCGGCGGCAAGG
>SAMEA3663297__coassemble_1239_pt1 | contig 9611 bp, 9 predicted proteins | sample SAMEA3663297__metabat2_low_PE_003 | metagenome-assembled genome bin SAMEA3663297 (sample SAMEA3663297) | pig gut metagenome | biome: pig gut; feature: pig-associated habitat; material: faeces | place: China | collected 2013
AGGTTCAGCTTGGCCAGTGCATACTGGTGGGGTATCTGCATACCTGTGAACAGAGGGATGCTGCTGCTCAGGTTCAGGTTGGTACCGTGGCTGCTGGAGTTGACGTACATGGTGGTGTAGTCGCCCGTCTCCTCGTCCTTGATGGCCGTCTGCGTGCGTCCCCAGTTCCAGTTCTGTCCGGCCGATCCGTTCAGGTTCGGCAGTCGGGCCCATTTGGCAGTGTTGACCTCTACAGCACTCTGTTCGGCCGCGTTGGCACTCTGTTTGATCTGTATGTTATGCTCGATGGCATGGTCGATGCATTGGCGCAGCGTCCAGCGCTGCTGCCCTTGGGCGGTGGTCAGCGCACAGCCGGCCATCAGCAGGGCAAGTGGGATATAGCTCTTCATGACTTTGTCCGTTGGTTACTGTTTCTTCTCTGCTCCTCGTATGTTCTCGTTTGCGCCGATGCCCTCTTTGACGGCAATCTTCAGTCCGTTGCTCAGCCCCGTCTTGATGAAGCGGCGCTGGTACTGCTGGGTAGGCACGCTGTCCGTCAGCACGTAGACGAACGCGCTGTCGCCGCTGAACTCCACGCAGCTTTCGGGTACGGTGAGTGCCTGCTTGGCCCGCTCCAGCACAATCTCGGCGTTGGCCGAGTAGCCCGAGCGGATCTGCACGCTGTCGGGGGCCGATACGGCGGCTTTTATTTCAAACTGGTTGGCACCGTTCTCCTCCACCCCCTTGGGCGAGATGTACTCCAGCACGGCATCGAACGTGTAGTCCTGCAGCGCACCGATGGTCAGCTTCACCGGCATCCCCTCGTGCAGTCGTCCCACCTCTGTCTCGTCAATCTTTCCGCGGAAGATGAGGTCGTTCATGTTGGCCACCGTGGCGATGGTGGTACCGTCGTTGAAGGTGTTGCTCATGATTACCGAGTTGCCCACCTTAATGGGTACGTCCAGTATCAGTCCGTCGATGGTAGAGCGAATCAGGGTGCTGCTGAAGGAGGCACTGTTCTTGGTGATGCCCTCCTTGACAATCTCCAGGTTGTCTTTGGCCGTCTGCAGCTCCTCGCGTGCCTTCTTGAGGTTGACCTCCTCCTTCTCGTACTCCTCGGCACTGATGAGGCGGTCGTGATACAGCTTCTCGATGCGGGCAAAGTCAGTCTCTGCCTGGCGGGCACTGATTTCGGCCAGACGCACCCGGCTTTCGGCCGAGTTCAGCGTGCCCAGTTCGGGGATGACCTTGACCTTGGCTATCACCTCGTTCTGCTTGACATGTTCGCCGGCCTCCTTGTAGACTTCCGAGATGATGCCCGATATCTGCGGTTTGATGAGGACCTCGTCCCGCGGTTCCACCTTGCCGGTGGCAACGGTACTCTTCTCCAGGTCGGCCACTTCGGGACGGACCGTCTCATACAGCGTGACCTTCGGTTGCGACTTCTGATAGAGGAACACAAAGGTTCCGATGAACAGCACTGCCACGATGGCCAGCAGCGCAAATCGTAAATACTTCTTCGTTTTCATTATGGTTGTGATTTTATTGTTGTTTCATCATTCGGTTGGCTTATTCGTCGCGGATGGCGTCGATGGGCTTGATGGCCATGGCCCTGAACACGGGTGCCAGTCCGGCCAGGATGCCCAGCAACATCAGGATGATGCAGGCGGCTACGGCCATGCTGAAGCTTATCTGGAAGTGCATGGGCATGGTGCTGTGTGCGCTCCCCATCTCCACCATCTGCAGCACCAGCACTGCAAACGAGATGCCCGACAGGCCGGCCAGGGTGGTCAGCACCAAGCTTTCGGAGAATATCTGGCTCATGATGTCGCGCGGACGGGCACCGATGGCACGTCGGATGCCTATCTCGGTGGTGCGCTCCTTGACGGTCACCATCATGATGTTGCTCACGCCGATGGCTCCGGCCAGCAGGGTGCCCAGTCCCACCATCCAGCTCAGTATGCGTATGCCTTTGAAGAGGTTGTCAATCATGGAGAACATCGCTTCGGCGTTCACCTTGATGACGGCCTGCTTGTCGTCGGGATGTATCAGATGGGCCCGTTTTACCACCTTCTCCACCTTCTTCTCCACTTCCGAGATGGAGTGCCCTGCGTGTGCCGTGTAGCACAGCAGCTGGATTTGCTGCCCGAAGTTGTAGTTCTTCTGCATGGTGCTGAAGGGGATGGTGATGGAGGTCTTCGCGTTTCCCTGTATGCTCATGTTGCCGGCGGTCTCGTTGACGCCGATGACGCGGTAGTAGATGCCGTTGATGCGCAGGTACTTGCCGCAGGGGTTCGCCTCGTTGGGGAAGAGGCTCTCCTTGATGCGCTTGCCGATGACGCACACGCGGCGTGCCTCGCGCACGTCGATGTCGTTGATGAAGCGTCCGCTGCTCAGCACAGGCTCCTCTATCTTCCCATATTCGGGGTAGCACCCCTTCAGCGTGCAGTTGATTTTGTATTCGTCGTAGACGGCGGTCATGCCCCATTTGCTGTTCAGCGGGGTCAGCAGGTCAATCTCGGGCACCTGGTTGCGGATGCGCTCCATGTCGGTCAGGTCCAGTTCCCACCAGCGTCCTTTGCGGAATCCCTTGTAGGGCTTGCTGGTCTGGTCGCTGCCCATGAAGCCCGAGTTGGTGGCAAACCCCTGCAGCTGGCTGGAGAGCAGCTGCTCGAACCCCTTGCTGCCGCCCATGAGTGCCACCAGCATGAAGATGCCCCAGAAGATGCCGAAGGCAGTCAGCAGGCTGCGCGTCTTGTTGCGTGTGATGGTGATGAGTATCTCTTCCCATCGGTCAATGTCGATTCGTATCATTGTCTTTTTCGTTCGGATGAAAAAAATGGTTCGGATAAGATTCGCTATTTTGCCTCCCGCAGGGCCTCTATCGGGCGGGTCAGTGCCGCCTTCCGTGCGGGGAAGAGGCCGGCCAGGGTGCCTGCGATGATCAGCGTCAGTGTGGCTTGCAGGGCGATGCGCAGGTCTACGGTCGGATTCTCGAACACCGTGGCCTGTGCCACCCCGATGTCTACCACCTGTGCGCCCGATACCGCATTCATCCACTCGGTGGCTCCGATGCCGGCCACCAGTCCGATGTAGCCGAAGAGGGTGGTGATGGTGACGCTCTCGGCAATGATGAGCCACAGGATGGAGGCAGGCTTCGCACCGATGGCCTTGCGGATGCCGAACTCGTGCGTGCGCTCCCTCACCGTGATGAGCATGATGTTGGAGACACCTACGATGCCGCTCAGCAGGGTGAAGATGCCTATCACCCAGATGGCGGTGCGTAGGGCGTTCTGTGCGGTGCTCTGCTGCGCCTGCTGCAGGATGCGGTTGCTCACCCAGATGGCACTGGGGTCGTCGGCATCAAACTGCCGGATGGCGGCCACCTGCTTGCGGTAGCGCTTCTCAAACGCCTCGCCGGCCGTCTCGTCGTTGATGCCTTGGGTCAGGAAGAGGATAGAGCCCAGGTCGTCGGCCTTGTTGTAGATGAACTGCAGCGTGCTGTAGGGGATGTATGCCTTGGGCGTGAAGTTGCCCATATCGGTATAGATGCCTACTATGAGGTAGTTCAGTCCGCTCACCCGCACGTATTGGCCCACCACATCCTCCTCCTTTCCGCTGAAGAGCATCTCCACGGTCTTCTCGTGCAGCACCACCACCTTGCGCCGTTCCTTCTGGTCCAGCTCGTTCAGGAAGCGTCCGTGCTTTATATAGATAGGATAGAGGCGGAGGTAGATGGGTTCGACCCCCGACAGGCCGATGCGCACGTAGTCATCGCCGTTCGCCATCACCACGTTGCTCTGCTCGATGATGGCTCCTGCCCGCTCCACCTCGGCATTCAGTTCGGTGGTGGCCTGCAGCACCTGCTTGGTCAGCTTGATTTCGCGTCCCTCCTTCAGTCCCTGGTACGGCTTGCTGGTCCATCCGCCCCACACCTCCATGGCGTTCATCGCCAGCCCTTCGCTCTGCTTCAGCAGGGCGTTCATCAGGCCGTTGCTGGCTCCCAGCAGCACGATGAGCATGAAGATGCCCCACGCCACGGCAAAGCCTGTCAGAGCCGTCCGCAGTTTGTTGCGTTGGATGGTGGCTATGATTTCTTGGAACAGGTCAATCATTTCATCAGTCCTCCCTGCCCGAACGGACTGGCGTCGTGCCGCAGATTCTCCTCGATGCTGCCTATCACGCCGTCCTTGATGTGTATGATTTTGTCGGTCTGGTTGGCCACGCCGCTTTCGTGCGTCACCACCACGATGGTCATGCCCTCGCGATGCAGCTCCTTCAGTATCTGCATCACCTCCACGGAGGTCTTGCTGTCGAGGGCTCCTGTCGGTTCGTCGGCCAGGATGATTTGCGGACGGGTGATGAGGGCCCGTGCGATGGCCACCCGCTGCTTCTGTCCGCCGGACATCTCGTTGGGCATGTGGTACGCCCACTCCTTCAGTCCCAGCTTGTCCAGGTACTCCATCGCCAGAGCGTTGCGCTTCCTTCGGCTCACGCCCTGATAGAAGAGGGGCAAGGCTACGTTCTCCATGGCGTTCTTGAAGGAAATCAGGTTGAACGACTGGAAGATGAACCCTATCATGCGGTTGCGGAATTCGGCAGCCTTCGTCTCGCTCAGTCCCTTGATGAGCGTTCCGTTCAGGTAATATTCGCCCGTGTCATAGTTGTCCAGTATGCCGATGATGTTCAGCAGGGTGGATTTGCCCGAGCCGGAGGCCCCCATGATGGAGACGAACTCTCCCTTCTTGATTTCCAGGTCGATGCCTTTCAGTACGTGCAGCGGAGCTCCGTTGTTGTAGGTCTTGTTGATGTCAGTCAGATGTATCACTTCGTTTCTGTTTTTTTGTGTTCCTTTCGGAACCCTGTTTTACTTAATTAGACGCACCCTTTTGGCAAAAAGTTGCATTCAGGCGAAGTTTTTTCCAAAAAGATTTTGCAATGTCGTTTTTCTTTGTGATTTTTGTAACCACGAACGAAGATTCAATAACCCTATAAACTAACAAGAATATCATGAATTCAAACATGGAAAAGCCCTACGTAGTAGGCATTGACATAGGCGGCACCAACACCGTCTTTGGTATAGTAGACGCTCGTGGCTCTATCGTAGCCATCAACTCCATCAAGACCGGTGCATACGCCCAGGCCGACGAGTATGTGGATGCCGTGTGCAAGAATCTGCTGCCCCTCATCGAGGCTAACGGCGGCGTAGACAAAATCAAGGGTATCGGCATCGGTGCGCCCAACGGCAACTACTACAGCGGTACCATCGAGTTCGCTCCCAACCTGCCTTGGAAGGGCATCATCCCGCTGGCAAAGATGTTCGAGGAGCGTCTGGGCATCCCCACCACACTGACCAACGATGCCAATGCGGCTGCCATCGGTGAAATGACATACGGCGCTGCACGTGGCATGAAGGATTTCATCATGATTACCCTGGGTACCGGCGTAGGTAGCGGTATCGTCATCAACGGCCAGATGGTATATGGCCACGACGGCTTTGCCGGTGAGCTGGGACACGTCATCATGCGTCGCGAGAACGGCCGCCTCTGCGGTTGCGGACGTAAGGGCTGTCTGGAGACCTACTGCTCGGCTACGGGTGTGGCCCGTACCGCCCGCGAGTTCCTGACCGCCAGCACCGAGCCCAGCCTGCTGCGTGCCATCCCTGCCGAGGAAATCACCTCCAAGGACGTGTACGATGCCGCTGTCAAGGGCGATGTGCTGGCCATGAACATCTTTAACTTTACAGGTACTATTTTGGGTGAGGCCTTGGTCGACTTCATTGCCTTCTCCAGCCCCGAAGCCATCGTGCTGTTCGGCGGTCTGGCCAAATCGGGCAAGTACATCTTCGACCCCATCCAGAAGGCTATCGATGCCAACATCCTGCCCATCTATAAGGGCAAGACCAAGCTGCTGATGTCCGAACTGAAAGACTCTGACGCAGCGGTGCTGGGTGCCAGTGCCTTGGGTTGGGAAGTGAAATGATGCCGAAACTTGAATCAACCAATAAAAAAGGGAAGCTCCTCTCGGAGACTTCCCTTTTTTATGGTTTGAAGCAAAAGTTCGGAAATATTAGCCGTTAACTCTTTTTTCTTTGATTCTTGCTTTCTTACCGGTAAGGCTACGCAGGTAATACAATTTGGCGCGACGTACTTTACCAATCTTGTTTACTTCGATGCTGTCGATAGCGGGCGATTCGATGGGGAAGATACGCTCTACACCTACAGTACCCGACATCTTGCGTACGGTGAAACGTTTCTTTTCACCATGGCCTGAAATCTTGATAACAACGCCGCGATACAGCTGTACACGTTCCTTGTTACCCTCGACGATACGATATGCTACCGTTACAGTGTCACCAGCCTTGAAGGAGGGGTGCTGCTTGCCTGTAGCAAATGCTTCTTCTGCAATTTTTAATAAATCCATTGTTCGTTTATGATTAAATTGTTATCGTTACAACGCAACATACCAGGCTTCTCTCGGTGTGTCCTGACAGCGATTGCGCGAAAGCGGTTGCAAAGGAACGGATTATTTGTCAGATACACAAATTTTTCCGCGCTTTTTTCTGCATCGGTGGCGGGTAAAAAAGAGTGCGTTCGTTGCGTAAACAGAAAAGAAAAGGTATATTTGTGGCTGTTTTTTAGAACTTGCATAGAGCAAAAATAAACGATGAAAATATGAAGAACTGGCAAAAAAACATGTTGTTCGGAGTGGCTTTGGGAGCCTTGATGTGGCTGTCGGCCTGTCGTCCGGCTTATGAAGTGGTACGTGTGGAGGGAACCATGATTCCTGTGGATACAACGTGGGATGCCTCCCCCGATGCGGCGGCTGTAGCGTTGTTGGCTCCTTACACCCTGCGGGTAGACAGCATCATGAACGATGTGATAGGGGAGGCGGCTGTGTCGATGGACCGTGAGCGGCCGGAGAGTCCGCTCACCAATCTGGTAGCCGACGTGCTGCGCGAATCGGCCACATCGGTGCTGGGCCGTCCGGCCGATATGGGACTGGTGAATGTTGGAGGCATCCGAAACTCGCTGACGCAGGGACCGGTAACTGTGGCCAATGCCTTCGAACTGCTTCCTTTCGAGAATTCGCTCTGCGTGCTGACGGTGAAGGGCAGCGTGCTGAAGCGGTTGTTAGAGCAGATTGCAGCCCGAGGCGGCGAGGGCGTGAGCGGCATCCGTATGGTGATTGATGAGGCGAACAAGCTGAAGGAGGTCAGCGTAGCCGGCAAGCCGCTGGATGAGGAGGCCGACTATACGGTGGCTACCGTGGATTACCTGGCGGAGGGCAACGACGGCATGTCGGCCTTGATTCAGGCCGATAAGCGGGTGTGCCCCGAGGGATTGACACTGCGCAGCCTCTTCATCGAGTATGTGAAACGTCAGACAGCTGCAGGGAAAAAGATTGCAGCCCAGGTGGAAGGACGGGTGATTCATCTGGGCGAGGTACAGGAATGATAACGGAACGAACGTAAACGAATAAGATAGATTATGAAAGCTTGGATAAAGATAGCCATCGTCTGCCTGATGGGGAACGCCCCGCTGGCAGCGCAGACAACAGGAGAGAACACTGCGGCCAACGGAGGCAAGCAGTTGACGATATTGCATACCAGCGATATGCACAGCCGGGTGCTGCCCATCCCCGCAGGAGCAGCCGACGAGTATGCCGGCAGGGGAGGACTGGTGCGCAGGGTGTCGTGCGTGGAGCAGGAACGGTTGCAGGACCCCGAACTGCTGCTGCTGGATTGCGGAGACTTCTCGCAAGGCTCGCCCTATTATAACCTCTTCAAGGGGGAAGTGGAGGTGAAGATGATGAACCGGATGAAGTACGATGCCATCACGATAGGAAACCATGAGTTTGACTTCGGACTGGAGAACATGGCACGCATCTATCGGATGGCCGATTTCCCCGTGGTGTGTGCCAACTACGATGTGAAGGGAACGGTGCTGGAAGGGCTGGTGAAGCCTTACGTGGTGCTGCAACGCAAGGGGGTGAGAATCGGCATCTTCGGCCTCTCGCCTCAGCTGGAGGGACTGGTGCAGGCCGGCAAGTGCGAGGGAATCACCTTCCTCGACCCCGTAGAGGCGGCACAGCAGACTATTGACCTGCTGAGGGAGAAGGAGCAGTGCGACGTGGTCATCTGCCTCTCTCACTTGGGCATCAACATTGCCGACGCGAACTCGGACGACAAGTGGGTGGCCAAGACGCATGGAGTGGACATCATATTGGGAGGCCATACGCATACCTTTATGGACCAGCCTGCCAACTACCTGAATTCGGAAGGCCGAAACGTAGCCGTCATGCATTCCGGCAAGAATGGGGTGAATGTGGGTAAAATGACCGTCTATGTGGAATAAGCGCCTCCTCCTCGCTCTTTGGGTGGCCGTATGGGCGTGTGCGACGCTTTGCGCACAGGGGGCTCTCTCCATCTCGGCAGCGGCCGCAGAGGAACGGAGCCTGCAATGGGCCGACTCGGTTATGCGTCACCTGAGTCTGAAGGAGCGCATCGGACAGCTTTTCATCTATACCATTGCTCCCCAGCGCACCAAGGCCAACCGCGAGCTGCTGCGCAAGGTGGTGGAGCACTATAAGGTAGGCGGACTGCTCTTCTCGGGCGGCGTGCTGCAGGACCAGACGCTGCTGATGAACGAGGCGCAGCGGATGGCCGATGTGCCGCTGATGATGACCTTTGACGGCGAATGGGGACTGGCCATGCGGCTGAGGGGGACGCCTTCGTTTCCCAAGAATGGGGTGTTGGGCTGCATCCGCAACGACAGTCTGCTCTATGAATATGGCAAGGAGGTAGCGTCAGTGCCGCGAACTGGGGGTGCAGGTAAACTTTGCGCCGGTAGCCGATGTCAACATCAATCCTGCCAATCCCGTCATCAATGTACGCTCCTTCGGCGACGACCCCTACAATGTGGCCCGTAAGGTGGTGGCCTATGCCCGCGGCCTGGAGGCTGGCGGCGTGCTGGCTGTGTGCAAGCATTTCCCCGGCCATGGCGATACCGACACCGATTCACATCACGCCTTGCCCCGCCTCTCCTTCTCGCGTGCCAGGCTGGACAGCGTGGAGCTTTATCCCTTCCGTCAGGCCATCGCTGCAGGGGTAGGAGGCATCATGGTGGGCCATCTGGAGGTACCGGCACTGAAGGGTGAAGGGCATCCTGCCTCGTTGTCGCAGCCCGTCATCGGCGACCTGCTGCGGAACGAACTGGGCTTCCGCGGACTGGTATTTACCGACGCATTGGCCATGAAGGGGGTGTCCGGCTACACGCCTCTCTGCCTGAAGGCCTTGCAGGCGGGCAACGACCTGCTGCTGGTGCCACGCCGTCTGAAGGAAGAGGTGGAGGCATTGACCGAGGCAGTGAAGAAGGGGGAGATTACAGAGGAGACCATCAACGAGAAGTGCCGGCGGGTGTTGGCTTATAAGTACGCATTGGGCCTTTCAGTGAAGCCGCACGTCCGGCTGGCAGGATTGGAGTCGCGCATCCGCACAGCGCAGACCGACCGCCTGATACAACGTCTGAACCAGGCGGCTGTCACCGTGCTGGGCAACCGCACACGCACCTTGCCGCTCGGCCCCGCTGTCAGCAAGGTGGCCGTGCTGGAGGTGGGCGAATCGGCATCGA
>SAMEA3663297__coassemble_1254_pt1 | contig 9517 bp, 7 predicted proteins | sample SAMEA3663297__metabat2_low_PE_003 | metagenome-assembled genome bin SAMEA3663297 (sample SAMEA3663297) | pig gut metagenome | biome: pig gut; feature: pig-associated habitat; material: faeces | place: China | collected 2013
CCCCTCTTCGGCGACGGGTGCGTCCTGTGCCGGCTGCTGCGGTGCGGCGGGTGCCTCGTCAAACTCCTGCCGCAGCACCTGCAGCACGTAGTCTATCGTCTCCTCCTCTAGGTCGGTGCGCTCTATCAGCATCTCACGCGGAGCGTTCAGCACGGCCTTTGCCGTGTCTATGCCGATGCCTTTGATGGCGTCTATCACCCATCCGTCCACCTCGTCGCGGAATTCGTCCAGGTAGATGTCCTCGTCCTGCGGGGCCGATGCGTCCACCTCGCGGAACACGTCTATCGTGTACTCCGTCAGCATGGAGGCCAGCTTGATATTCAGTCCCCCCTTGCCAATGGCAAGCGACACCTCCTCCGGCCGCAGGTAGACCTCGGCCTTGCGTTCCTCCTCGTTCAGGCGGATGGACGATATGCGTGCCGGGCTCAGTGCCCGCTGTATGAAGAGCTGCACGTTCTGCGTATAGTTTATCACGTCGATATTCTCGTTGCGCAGCTCGCGCACGATGCCATGTATACGGCTACCCTTCACGCCCACACAGGCGCCTACGGGGTCTATGCGGTCGTCGTAGCTCTCCACGGCTATCTTGGCCCGTTCGCCCGGTATGCGTGCTATGCGCTTGATGGTTATCAGCCCATCGTTTATCTCGGGCACCTCCATCTCGAAGAGCCGCTGCAGGAAGAGGGGCGACGTACGGCTCAGCACTATCTTGGGGTTGTTGTTCTTGTTCTCCACCCGTGCCACCACGGCACGTGCCGTCTCCCCCTTGCGGTAGAAGTCGCCCGGTATCTGCTCCGTCTTGGGCAGCAGCAATTCGTTGCCCTCGTCGTCCAGCAACAGCATCTCCTTCTTCCATATCTGGTACACTTCGGCATTCACCACCGTGCCCACGCGGTCGGTATACTTGTTGTACAAGCTGTCCTTCTCCAGTTCCAGTATCTTGCTGGCCAATGTCTGACGCAGGTTCAGTATGGCCCGCCGGCCGAATTTGGCAAAGTTCACCTCGTCCGTCACCTCTTCGCCCACCTCGTAGCTGGCGTCTATCTGCCGCGCCTCGCTCAGGGCTATCTCACGGTTGGTATCCTGCAGCTGGTCGTCAGCCACTACGGCACGGTTGCGCCATATCTCAAAGTCGCCCTTATCGGGGTTCACTATCACGTCGTAGTTCTCGTCCGTACCGAACATCTTGGCTATCACACTGCGAAACGACTCCTCCAACACGCTAACCATCGTGGTGCGATCTATGTTCTTTAGTTCTTTGAACTCCGTAAACGTATCTATCAGGCTCACCGCCTCTTCTTTCTTGGCCATCTGTTACCTCCTTCTTCTTGTTTATTTCTTTATTTGTTCTTTGTTTTTCCTCTGTTTTCTCTGTCCTCACACCGGTGCACAAGTCAACGCAGGTCTATCACGGCGCGTGCCTCGGCCACCTGCGTGCGCTGCAGGGTCAGCGTCTGCCGCTCGTTGCGTGGCCGCTTGGCTCCCTCTGGCCTTACGCGCACCTCCACCTCTATCTGCAGCTGTTCCTGGTCCACCGCCAGCAGTTTGCCCGTCAGCCGTTTACCGTCCGTCAGGCGTAGCTCCACCTGCCGGCCCACGTGGTTCAGCCACTGCTGCATCACCTTGAAGGGCTGTGCTATGCCTGCCGAACCTACTTCCAGTCCATAGTCCTCCTCTTCACGGCTCAGACGGCTCTCTATGTAGCGGCTCAGGGCCACGCAGTCCTCTATCCATACCCCTTCGCGGTGGTCTATCTCTACCGTTATTTGGTTGTCGGCGGATACGGTCAGATCCACCAGGAAGTACTCCTTCCCCTCCAGCCACCCGTCTACGATGGCGCGTACGCTGTTACTATCTATCATACATTAACCATTATGAACAAAAAAGAGGAGCGTTTCAGCCCCTCCTCAAATCATCAGTTTTCTGGATGCAAAGATATAAATAATCTGTTCGACTACAAAATATTAGAGAAAAAAAGAATGATTTAACATATCAAAAACACTTTTTTCATGCGCAAAGAGGCTTTCTTACGCTTCTTCTCCAGACATACTTGCTCTCTATACAGGAATAGAAGTCCACATCGGCAATTACCTCATCGCGCATGTTTCTGATAGTGTCTTACCCAATCCACTTCCATCTCCACAGGCAAGTCAGCCGGTTCCACCTCACCTACCCACGCTCCTCCTAACTGCATGTCAATGAGCAGGAAATAGGGTAAATCAAAGGGGAACTGTCCCTCCAGTTCTGTCTCTATGCGAGTATAGACGAAACTTTTCTCATAATTCACATAAAAGATCAGACTGTCAGAAGCAAACTCCACGCTATAGATATTGAAATCATCTTTTACAATGGGATAAGTACCTCCTTGTGGAGGATTCGAACGTTGCTTTAGTGTAGTGATATAGTGTGAATGCACGGTTTGATAGACAATACTATCATCGTTCAACCGTTCCATCAGATCAATCTCGCCCCCATCCGGCCAATGATAGGTCTGTCCGTCAAAAGGAAGCATCCAGATAGCAGGCCATGCGCCACGTGCTCCATGAAGACGAGCACGAACATCTACACGGCCTCCTTGAAAAGCATGTTTCCCCTTCGAATAGATTCCTCCTGTCAGGTAGTGGGCCGTATCAGCTTCCAAGTCGGTATTCACGATACCGCGCAGTACGATACAACCGTCGCGAAAGGCATAACAACGGTCATCATGCGACTGTGTATTCATCCAATCGGGTGTACCACGCGGGATGCGACTCCACACGGCTGTATCAATCGAGTTGCCTGAAAACTCTTCTTCCCAAACCAGTTCCCAATCGTCGTGCTGCCGAGGAGCATGTACACAAGCAGCCAATATTCCAGCCAAACATAGTAGATAAAAACAGTTTTTCATATCAAAGTGTGTAATACATATTTTGAATTAGGAGTGACAAATGTAAGAAAATAGATTGATTATCTCAGAATTATTCACGAATTTTGCGCCGTCTTCCAACAAAATAGCAGTTATGATAAAAATAATCCAGCAAATCAGCCGGACATTGGCTACCTATTCATCAGCTTACGTCATACTGGCTGCCCTATTGGCATTTCTCTGGCCTACTCTGTTCGGATGGGTGAGAGGCGATGTATCCAGCCTGATACTCGGCATCATCATGTTGACGATGGGACTGACGCTGACCTCCAATGATTTCAAGATTCTTTTCAGCCGTCCGCTCGATATCCTGATAGGAGCTTGTGCCCAATACACATTGATGCCACTCATAGCCTATACGCTGACCCATCTGTTCGGACTAAACCCCTATCTCTCTATCGGTGTGATTCTGGTTGGTTGCTGTCCGGGCGGCGTATCCAGCAACATCATGTCCTACCTCTGCCGAGGCGACGTTGCCTTTTCGGTCGGCATGACCACCGCATCTACGCTGTTAGCCCCCGTCATGACCCCTCTTTTAGTCTGGTGGCTGGCTGATACCAAGATTGAGGTCGATGCGTTAGGTATGTTCCGAGGTATCCTTTTCATCACTGTACTACCTGTAGCCGCAGGTTTCCTGCTCAATCACTATGCCGGCCGCCAGAAATCGTTCAAGGATATTCAGCAGAGCATGCCAGGCGTCAGCGTCACCTGTCTGGCCCTGATTGTAGGAGGAGTGGTGTCGCAAGTGAAACCCCAGTTAATGCTAAACGGTGCAGCCCTTTTTTGCCAGATGCTGACAGTGGTCTTCTGCCACAACACGTTAGGCTATCTGACAGGGTATGGTGTAGGTACCTTATGCCACTTCAGCACAGCCAAAAAACGCACACTCTCCATAGAGGTAGGCATGCAGAACGCAGGCATGGCTACCGTGCTGGCTTCCGCCTTCTTTGCCAATAGTGATATCTTGGCTACCACCCCTGAAGCTATACTCTGCGTTGTACCCTGTGCCATCAGCTGCGCCTACCACTCCATCTCAGGGACATTATTGGCCAGTCTGTTCGTGTGGTACGACAAGCGGCAAGAGAATAGAGACAAAATCATCCATTCAAATAAAACAATATGAAAAACAATCATCTGAACACTAACAAGCAGTTCATGATAGGTAATGGCATCCTGGCCTTTGCCGTACTGCTGGTTGTCGTCATTTTCGTTATCATGAGCATGCGCCTTCAACGAAAGAAGGAGGGAGAACGCCGCTTTCTGGAAAGTTATACGTTGGTGCTGGAGGGTGGCTTCGAAGGCCATTCCACCTCAGTCTATCTGAATGACAGTCTGTTAATAGACAGCCTCCTTACTGCAGACCCTTGTACATTGTCCATCAACCGTTTCAGCGAACAAAGCGCACTAATGATAGTAGACAACGCTACAGAACGCATCTCCCTGTTCGAGTTAAGCGAACGAGGCGGCACTTACCGTTTCGAGAAGGAAGATGACCGCGTGATGCAACTTCCCCAATAGCCTTGCATCATTTACCTGAAAACAACACGTAGAAAAAATGTTCCCTGCGGGAAAAGGGAACTAAAAGGAGGGCGAGTTGCCAAGGAACAAACCTTTGACAACCCGCCCTCCTTTTATGAAGGCTGTTTCAACCTCTTACAACAATCCGGTAGATCCGAGGACAATCAGCATAGAGTAGCCCAATATCAGACCTATAATACCCATGATGATACCGACCTTCTCCATATCACGCTGTTCGATAAGACCGGTAGCATGTGCCAATGCGTTGGGAGGCGTACTGATAGGTAGAATCATGGCCAGCGAAGATCCCAATGCCACACCGATGAGCAGCGTCTGAACACCGCCAAGCGGTTGTAGTGTATCACGCATACTGGTACCCACCATTGCCAGAATAGGAACCAGCAATGCTGCTGTAGCCGTATGAGAAATGAAGTTGGCCATTGCCCAGCAAAGCAATCCGGAGCCCACAATCATCAGTACCGGCGACCATGTATTGAAAGGAATAGCGGCAATCAGGTGTTCAGCCAATCCACTTTCATTCAGGGCTACACCCAATGCAAAACCACCGGCTACCATCCAAAGCACACTCCAGTTGATTTCTTCCAGATCGCGCTTGGTGATGACACCCGTTATGCAGAACACGGCGACAGGAATCATGGCCACCGCATTGGCATTGACACCGGTGTACTTGTCGCACATCCACAACAAAACGGTGATGGCAAAGGTCACATAGACAACGATGGAACGCCAGTCCTTCTTGGCTTCACCCTCAATGTTCAGCACGATTGTCTTCTGCTTGAAGGGGAAAAAACGCAACAGAATGAACCAGGCAATAAACAGCACCAGAATAGCATAGGGAGTCATGAAAGCCATCCACTCACCGAAGCCGATGTTCATGTTAAGTCCTTCGGGATCGTTCAGATACTTCAGTGCTATGGCATTGGGAGGCGTGCCGATGGGCGTACCGATACCGCCCACGTTGGCTGCCACCGGTATGGCGAGTGCCAAACCGATCTTTCCCTTACCGTCGGCAGGCAAAGCCTTCAATACAGGTGCCAGGAAAGTCAACATCATAGCCGCAGTAGCCGTGTTACTAATGAACATGGAGAAGAAAGCCGTTACCAGAATAAAGCCCAGCAGGACGAAGCGCGACTGCGTACCGAAAGGTTTCAGCATCACCTTGGCCAACATGACGTCCAGTCCACTCTTGGTAGCAGCGATTGCCAGAATGAAACCACCGATAAAGAGCATGATGATGGGGTCGGCAAAGCAATGAAGCAGCGATTTGTACTTCACCTGCGTACCTAATTCCTGCAACGAGCCCGGCTCGGCAAAGAACCATAGGCTACTGTCAGAGGTGGTAAGCAACAAGATGACCACCACCATGACGGAAGTGGTCCAAGCCGGAACCGCTTCAAGCACCCACATCATCGTAGCGAATACGAAGATGGCAATCAGGCGTTGTTCTACTAATGTCAAGTCGGGGATACCCAGCATCTCGGCCGGCAACAACCAAAGCGTCAGGGAGACAATGATGGCACATGCCAATTTGATGATTCGACTCGGCGTTTTCTTCTCAGAGAGTCGTTTCGACTTCTTCAGGTCGTGATAAGCTTCGACCAGTTGGAAACCTGCAAAATTTTTAAACATAAGGTATTAGAAAAAAATGATTGATTAATTATTCTATTGAAACTCATTCACCCTCTCCACCGGCAAATTCCATCAGATAGGCTTTGATGAATCCGTCTATCTTACCGTCCATCACACCGTTGACGTCACTGGTCTGATAGTTGGTCCGATGATCCTTCACACGTCGGTCATCGAAGACGTAGCTTCGTATCTGCGAACCCCACTCGATTTTCTTCTTGCCAGCCTCCACTTTTGCCTGCTCGGCCATGCGATGCTTCATCTCCTTGTCATAGAGCATGGAACGCAACAGTCGCAACGCATTCTCGCGATTTTTGGGCTGGTCGCGCGTCTCGGTGTTCTCAATCAGGATTTCCTCCTCTTCACCCGTATAAGGGTCTTTATATTGATAGCGCAGACGCACGCCCGACTCCACCTTGTTCACATTCTGTCCACCGGCGCCACCGCTTCGGAAAGTATCCCATGAGATGCGGGCCGGTTCAATATTCACCTCGATGGTATCATCCACCAATGGAGTGACGAAGACCGACGCAAACGAGGTCATGCGCTTGCCCTGTGCGTTATAGGGCGACACACGCACCAAGCGATGTACGCCGTTCTCTCCCTTCAGGTAACCATAGGCATAGCTGCCTGAGATTTCGATGGTACAGGTCTTGATGCCGGCCTCATCCCCCTCCTGCAGGTTGGCGATGGTGGCTTTGTATCCATGCGTCTCGGCATAGCGCAAGTACATACGCATCAGCATGCTGGCCCAGTCCTGACTCTCCGTACCTCCAGCACCTGAGTTGATTTTCAGTACACACTCCATCTGGTCTGCCTCTTCACGCAACATGTTCTTCAGTTCCAGTGCTTCTACGGCCTCAGCAGCCTTGGCATAGGCCTCATCCACTTCGGCTTCGCTCACCAGTTCGTCCTTATAGAAGTCGAACGCCAGCTGTACTTCGTCGGAGAGTGTCTTCACTTCGTTGTAGCCCGATATCCATTGTTGCAGGCTCTTCACCTTTTTCATTTGTGCTTCGGCAGCCTTTTGGTCGTCCCAGAAGCCGGGTGCCTGTGTACGCAACTGCTCCTCTTCCACCTGTATCTTCTTGCCTTCGATATCTAGATAGCGGTGCAGGGCGTCGGTACGTTCCTTTATGTCCTTCAGTTGTTCGGATGTTATCATGCTTGATTTTATTAATTGCTGTAAAAGTGCGTGCAAAGGTATGAAAAAAGTAAATACCATCAAGCTTTTTATCAGACAAGCAGCAACTCCGAACAACTTTTTCATGCAGGCACACGAATTCTTCCCTCGATTTACATTATATTTGCAGGGAAATTGCTTCATGTTCGGCAACATCGCTCAAAAAGAAACCGGGCGATGCTGCCCCCGATGGGCATCAAATCGTTTTAAAAAAGTTCTGTTTATGAAGAAACATCCATTTCTTTGCAAGCTGGCAGCTGTCGTCCTGACAACTGCTTTGCTGGGCAGCTGCACCTCTGAGAAGTACAGCTACGAGAGTGTCCCCAACGATCCTTTGAAGGCTCGTATCTACACACTGGACAACGGATTGAAGGTCTACATGACCGTCAACAAAGAGACTCCGCGCATCCAGACCTACATCGCTGTGCGCGTAGGCGGAAAGAACGACCCCGCCGAGACCACCGGTCTGGCCCACTACTTCGAGCACCTGATGTTCAAAGGTACCGAGAAGTTCGGCACCCAGAACTACGCACTTGAAAAGCCCCTACTCGACCAGATTGAGCAGCAGTTCGAGGTCTATCGCAAGACCACCGACGAGGCCGAGCGCACGGCCATCTACCACGTCATCGACAGCCTGAGCTACGAAGCCTCCAAGTACGCCATCCCCAACGAATATGACAAGCTGATGGCAGCCATCGGTGCCAACGGGACCAACGCCTACACCAGTTTCGACGTGACCTGCTACACCGAAGACATCCCCAGCAACCAGGTGGAGAACTGGGCCAAGATTCAAGCCGACCGCTTCGAGAACAACGTCATCCGCGGCTTCCATACCGAACTGGAGACGGTGTACGAGGAGAAGAACATGTCGCTCACCCAAGACAGCCGCAAGGTGTACGAGACGGTGCTCAATGCCCTCTTCCCACACCACCCCTACGGCTCGCAGACCGTGCTCGGCACGCAGGAACACTTGAAGAATCCCTCCATTACGAATATCAAAAAGTATCACGACACTTGGTATGTGCCCAACAACATGGCTATCTGCCTCAGCGGTGACTTCGACCCCGACCAAATGATTGTCCTCATCGACAAATACTTCGGTCCCCTGAAACCCAATGCCAACCTGCCCAAGCTCGACCTGCCGCAGGAAGAGCCCATCACCCAGCCCATCGAAAAGAGTGTGCTCGGTCTCGAAGCCGAGAACCTCACCTTGGCCTGGCGTCTACCCAAGGCTGCAGACCCCGACATGGAGGGTCTGGAAGTGCTCTCCAGCGTACTGTACAACGGTACCGCCGGCCTCATCGACCTCGACCTGCAACAGCAGCAGAAAGTGCTCTCCGCCTATTGCTACCCCATGAATATGAGCGACTACTCTGCCCTGATGATGCAGGCACGCCCCAAGGAGGGACAGACCCTCGACGAGCTGAAGGAACTGCTGCTGGCCGAGGTGAAGAAGGTGCGCGAAGGCGACTTTGACGAACAGATGCTCACCTCCATCCTCAACAACGAGCGCCGCTACAAGCAGATGCAGCTGGAAGAGAACGGCTACCGCGCCGATATGTTTGTCGATGCCTTCATCAACGGCATTGACTGGGCCGACGAGGCAGGCAAGCTGGACCGTATGGCCAAGCTGACCAAACAGGACATCGTGGCCCTCGCCAACAAGTACCTGCAGGACAGCAACTATGCCGTCATCTACAAACGTCAGGGCAAGGATCCCAACGAGAAGAAAATCTCCAAGCCGCAGATTACCCCCATCCAAATGAACCGCGACACGGCCAGTGCCTTCCTGACGGAAATCCAACAAAGTACAGTTGCTCCCATCGAGCCGCAGTTCCTCGATTACGAGAAAGACCTTGCAAAGTTCACCACCGGCAAGGGCATCCCCGTGCTCTATAAGAAGAACGAGACCAACGACCTCTTCACGCTCATCTACCTCTTCGACATGGGCAATATCCACGACAAGTTCCTCGGCACCGCTGCCAACTATATGGAACTTTTAGGTACCAGCGACATGACTCCCGAACAGGTGAAGAGCGAATTCTATCGTCTGGCCTGCGACATCCGCGTCAATCCAGGTACCGAGCGCACCTACGTCACCCTCAGCGGTCTGAGCGAGAACATGCCTGCCGCCGTCGCCCTCTTCGAGAAGCTGCTGGCCGACGCACAAGCCAATGCCGAAGTCTATGCAAACTTCACCGCTGATGTGCTGAAGGGACGCCGCGACAGCAAGCTCAACCAAGGCCAGAACTTCGCCCGCCTGC
>SAMEA3663297__coassemble_1262_pt1 | contig 9482 bp, 8 predicted proteins | sample SAMEA3663297__metabat2_low_PE_003 | metagenome-assembled genome bin SAMEA3663297 (sample SAMEA3663297) | pig gut metagenome | biome: pig gut; feature: pig-associated habitat; material: faeces | place: China | collected 2013
TGCAGAAGGCACAGCAGGATTCCATGCCTCCTATCTACAAGAAGCTGGATGACGCCATCCAGGCTGTAGGTAAGGCCGAGGGTGTAGTCTACATCTTTGACATCGCCCGCACCAACATCCCCTTCATCGGCGCACAGAGCATCGACGTGACGGCCAAGGTGAAGACACAGCTCGGCATCAAATAGCCATAAACGAGGCTGAAAGAGCTGGCTGACATCGCTTTCCGAAACATGTCAGCAACCGTCGAGGCACGGAATGCACAGTAGCATCATGAGCAAGTTTCAAAAGAAAACATGATATTCTGTGCACTCCGTGCCTTTTTTATGCAGAGATTTATTACCTTTGCCCAAAGAAGTAAGAACAGACAGACATGAGACAGACATTACCAACCCCTCCGGGGCCTATCGGCATCTTTGACTCAGGCTATGGAGGCCTGACCATATTGAGCAAAATACGGGAGATACTTCCGCAATACGACTATATCTACCTGGGCGACAACGCACGCACACCCTATGGCACACGCTCGTACGAAGTGGTGTATGAGTTTACCCTACAGGCCGTCAGCAAGCTCTTCGAAATGGGATGCCACCTGGTGATACTGGCCTGCAACACGGCATCGGCCAAGGCATTGCGTACCATACAGATGAACGACCTGCCTCATCTGGATGCCACCCGAAGGGTGTTGGGCGTGATACGCCCTACGGTGGAGTGCATCGGCAAAATCACCCTGAGCCGCCATATAGGCATATTGGCCACCAGCGGAACGACACGCTCGAAATCCTATCCGCTGGAGGTACACAAACTGTTCCCCGACATCAAGGTGAGCAGTCAGGAGTGTCCGCTATGGGTACCGCTGGTGGAGAACAACGAAGCCCACAGCGACGGAGCCGACTACTTCGTACGCAAGTACATCGACCAGCTGATGCAGCAGGATCCGCAGATTGACACCATCGTGCTGGGATGTACCCACTACCCGCTGCTGATGCCCAAGATAGAGAAGTACGTGCCCCAAGGCGTACGCATCGTGGCACAGGGAGAGTACGTAGCCCACAGCCTGAAGGAGTACCTGAACAGGCACCCCGAGATGGACAGGAAATGCACACGCGGAGGACGCTGCATGTATCGCACCACCGAAGCGGAAGAGAAGTTCACCGAGTCGGCCTCTACCTTCCTGAAGGAGCCCATCCGCGTGGAGCGCATCTCGCTGGACTTCTGACAAGGCACGCCGCGGAAGAACCTTTCGGAAGACGTGGACGTTATACATCCATCAACCCCAAAACAGTGAAGATATGAAAGGAGAAGACAAAACAAAGCTGGCCGAGGTATTCAGCGGATCGCTTTGGGAAGCCGACTTGCTGAAGAGTATGCTGGACGACAACGGGATAGCCTCCGTGACCAAAGATGCCATGGTGGTGAACATCACACTGCCCGTCACAGCCGTAGAGGTGGCCGTACTGGTGAACGAGAAAGACCTGGAAGCAGCCCGCAAGGTGGTGGCCGAGTACAAGAACAACAACGAACAGCCTACGACATGACACACGTGCACAAAGAGTGGAAACGGGTGACCGTGAAGGTAGGCAGCAACGTGCTGACACGACCCGACGGCACGCTGGACATCACCCGCATGTCGGCACTGACCGACCAGATAGCCGCGCTGCGACGGAGGGGCATCGAAGTGATACTGGTATCGTCGGGGGCGGCAGGCCGAAGCGAAGTGGCCGCTACACGCCGGCTGGACAGCGTAGAACAGCGGCAGCTCTACTCGGCAGTAGGACAAGCCAAGCTGATGAACCGCTACTACGAGCTGTTTCGCGAACATGGGATGACGGTGGGGCAGGTGCTGACCATGAAAGAGAACTTCGCCACACGACGCCTCTACCTGAACCAGCGCAACTGCATGACGGTGATGCTGGAGAACGGCGTGATACCGATAGTGAACGAGAACGATACGGTATCGGTCAGCGAACTGATGTTCACGGACAACGATGAGCTGTCCGGACTGATTGCCTCCATGATGGATGCTGACCTGCTGGTGATACTGAGCAACGTGGACGGACTCTATGACGGCAGCCCCGACGACCCGCAGTCGCACGTCATACCGCGGATTGAGCCGGGCACCGACCTCTCCACCTACATACGCTCCACACGCTCTACCCTGGGCAGGGGAGGCATGGCCAGCAAGACGGGCACCGCCGGCAAGGTGGCGGAAGAGGGCATCGAGGTAGTGATAGCCAACGGCAAACGCGACGGCATACTCACCGACCTGCTATGCGGCGACGGGCGGGAGGTGACATGTACCCGCTTCGTGCCGAATGCCACGCCCATGAGCGGTGTGAAGAAATGGATAGCACACAGCGGCGGATTCGCCAAAGGCGAACTGCACGTAGACCTGGGCACCACACGGATGCTGGCCTCGGGACAGGCTGCCAGCATACTGCCCGTAGGGATAACAGCCATCAAGGGCGAGTTCGAGAAGGACGACATCGTACACATCGTGGATGTGGAAGGCCGACCCATAGGGGTGGGAAAGGCCGCCTGCAGCTGCCGGCAGGCACAAGAGGCGATGGGGAAACAGGGTGAGAAACCGGTAGTTCACTGCAACTACCTCTATATAGAACAAGGATAATGGAATGGAACACTACTTTCGCGGCTGTCAAGGAGGCTGGCCGCGACCTGCTGGCACTGGACGACGAGGCACGGGGCAACCTGCTGCGGGCCATTGCCGATGCCACACTGGAACAGACCGAACGCATCCTGCAGGCCAACCGACGTGACCTGGAACGGATGGAACCGACTAACCCCAAGTATGACCGCCTGATGCTGACGGCCGAACGGCTGAAAGCCATAGCCGACGACACCCGCCGTGTGGCGGGACTGCCATCGCCGCTGGGACGTGTACTGAAGGAGACCACCCTGCCCAACGGACTGCATCTGCAACGGGTGAGCGTATCTTTTGGCGTCATCGGCATCATCTACGAAGCCCGTCCCAACGTGGGCTTCGACGTGGCCGCCCTCTGCCTGAAGAGCGGAAACGCCTGCATACTGAAGGGAGGAAGCGATGCCGCCTGCTCCAACCAGGCCATCGCAGAGCTGATACAGGGCGTACTGCAGCGCCACGGGGTGAACCCTCATGCCGTAGAGCTGCTGCCCGCCGACCGCGAGGCCACCGCCTGCCTGCTGCAGGCACGCGACTACGTGGACCTCATCATCCCGCGGGGCAGCAAGGGGCTCATCGACATGGTGCGCCGCACGGCTACCATCCCCGTGATAGAGACGGGAGCGGGCATCTGCCACACCTACTTCGACCGCTATGCTGACCTGCAGAAGGGAAAGGCCATCGTATGCAATGCCAAGACACGCCGCGTCAGCGTGTGCAATGCGCTTGACTGCCTGCTGATGGATGCCACACGGCTGGCCGACCTGCCGGCCCTCTGCGCACCGTTAGCAGCGAAGCGGGTGACCCTCTATGCAGACCTACCGGCCTACGAGGCACTGAAGCAGGGAGGCTATCCGGCCGAGCTGCTCTGCCATGCCACAGCCGAAAGCTACGGGACGGAGTTCCTCGATTACAAGATGGCGGTGAAGACGGTGTGCGGCATGGACGAAGCATTGCAGCACATCAGCCGATACAGCTCGAAGCACAGCGAGTGCATCGTGACGGAGGACGACGCCAACCGACGCCGCTTTGAGCGCGAGGTGGATGCCGCCTGCGTATACGTGAACGCACCGACATCGTTCACCGACGGAGGGCAGTTCGGCTTGGGAGCAGAGATAGGCATCAGCACACAGAAGCTGCACGCACGCGGCCCCATGGCACTGGAGGAGATAACCACCTACAAATGGATTGTCGAAGGAGAGGGACAGATACGCCCCTAAAAGCGAAACATACAAACATCATTCTAATTCAATTCAAACACCATGAGAACAGTATTCTTTTATCTGACACTCGCTGCCATCCTGCTGGCAGGATGCCACGCTTCCGCCGACGGGAAAAAGACGGAGGCAGGCGCAGAACCTGACACACTGAAGTACGTAGCACTGAGCTTCGACGACGGCCCCAACACCACCATCACCCCCCGTATACTCGACCTGATGGAGAAGTACGAGGTGACAGGCTCCTTCTTCGTCATCGGGCAGCACATCACCGAAGAGAGCGCGGCGGTGATGAAACGTGCCTGTGACATGGGATGCGAGATACAGAACCACTCGCTCACCCACTCCATGATGACGCAACTGACCGTGGCGCAGATGAAGGAGGAGGTGGAACGCACCTCGCAACTGATAGAGCAATACACGGGTACGCGCCCCACTCTGTTCCGCCCGCCCTACATCAACGTCAACCAAACGATGCACGACTCCATTCCGCTGATTTTCATCTGCGGCGAAGGCTGCCAGGACTGGGAACCGACCGTGAGCGCCGAACAACGGGCCGCCCACATGCTGGAGACGGCAGCCGACGGACTCATCTACCTGCTGCATGACTTTGAGGGCAACGAGGCCACCGTACAGGCATTGGACAGCGTGATACCTGCCCTGAAGGCACGCGGATTCGCCTTCACTACCGTCAGCGGCCTGTTCAAGACGAAAGGCATCACCCCCGCCAAGGGAATCCTGTACACCAATGTCCTGCAAAAGGAGTAGGCACAAGCATCAGAAAGCGTTACCTTTCAGGGGATAAAAAGTAATGTTCATCCCCTGAAAAGTATAACTTCATATCGACCGGACGACGGTCGGTCAATCGACCGACCAAGGTCAATCACTTGGCCGACCAAGGTCGGTCGATTGGCTGACCAAGGTCGGCCACCTTAGGAAGTGCCTTGTTGATGCAAATAAAACAGGTATCTGCAGGCTTTTACATCCCCACTGATACTGAACGATATGTAATATCAAATTCCCTAACCGTTACTTTTCATGGCAAAAAAGAAGAGCAATACCAAGAAACAGACAGAAAAACGTATCTCCAATCTGATGAAGCCGGACAACATGAGCCTGCAAGAGTGGCAAGTCGCCCTCCGTAAGCAAATGGCCAGACAGGAGCAGTTTGTCATCGAAGCGATTGATGACAAGTTGCTTCCGGGCGAATACAGCGTCCGCAACTTCAAGACCCGACAGACGTATAAGGTGGTTTACCGCGGTGCCGATAGCCCTTGGAACTATTGTTCGTGCCTGGACTTCAAGACCTCAAGACTCGGAACCTGCAAGCACCTGGAGGCTACCAAGGTGTGGCTGGAAGAAAACCGCAAATTCAAGGTACACAAAGAGGTGCCTCCCTACACCTCGGTCTACCTCTCCTATCGCGGTGAGCGAAAAGTCTGCATCCGCATCGGCAGCGAGCGGAAGGAGGAGTTTCAGGCATTGGCCAGCCGTTATTTCGATGACAAAGGGGTGCTTCTTGACACTGCATTCGCCACTTTTCCAAGATTCCTTCAACAGGCATCCTATATCAGCGACACCTTCCGTTGCTACAGTGATGCGCTCGACTTTGTGCTGGAGCAGCGCGAAAAGCTGTTCCGGCACCAGATAGCCTCGGCACTGGACGACAGCAAGCTGGATGCACTGCTGAGTGTTCCGCTGTATCCCTATCAGAAAGAAGGCGTGCGCTTTGCCGTGGAGAAGGGACGGGCACTGATAGCCGATGAGATGGGGCTTGGGAAGACCATACAGGCTATTGCCACAGCCGAAGTACTCCGACGCAACCATCTGGCTGAGAGCGTGCTGGTTGTATGCCCTACTTCGCTGAAATACCAGTGGAAGGGGGAGATTGAGCGGTTCACAGGTGCAGATGTACTCATTGTAGAGGGCAATGCCTTGAAACGCAAGCAAATGTACGACCAGACGACCTCCTATAAGGTGGTGTCCTACAATGCCATGTCCAACGATGTGAAGCAGCTGGGCAGCCTCCACACGGATATGGTCATTCTGGACGAAGTACAGCGCCTGAAGAACTGGCAGACGCAGATTGCCATTGCCGCCCGCCGCATCGATGCGCGATACATGGTAGCCCTCTCGGGCCACGCCGTTGGAGAACAAGCTGGAAGAGCTCTTCTCGGTGATGGAGCTGGTCGACCAGTTCTGTCTGGGTCCCTACTACCTATTCCGTCAGGAGTCTATCCTGACCAATGAGACGGGCAAGGTGGTGGGCTATCAGAACCTGCACACCATAGGCGAGAGGGCACGCCAACGGCTGATCCGACGCAGGAAGTGTGATGTACGTCTGCAGTTGCCCGAACGTCAGGACAAGAACCTGCTTGTACCCGTCACACAGCAACAGATGGACATCCACGAGGAGAATAAAGAAATTGTCGCACGATTGATTTACAAGTGGAACGCACACCACTTCCTGTCCGAGACCGACCGCCGCCGGCTGCTACTCTGCCTGAACATGATGCGGATGGTAAGCGACAGTACGTATGTCCTTGACCAGAAGACACGCTACGATGTGAAGATTGATGAAGCGATGAACATCATTGACGACCTGATGCAGGCACCAGACGGCAAGGTAGTGGTGTTCAGCCAATGGGAACGGATGGCCCGACTGCTGGCCAAGGAGCTGGAGAAGCGGAATGTAGCTTTTGAATATCTGCATGGAGGAGTACCCTCGGAAAAACGAGGCATGATGGTGCATCGCTTCCAGACCGACAGCGATTGCCGGGTATTCCTCTCTACCGACGCGGGCAGCACGGGACTGAACCTGCAGGCTGCCTCACTCATCATCAACCTCGACCTTCCGTGGAATCCGGCCGTGCTCGAACAGCGCATCGGACGCATTTACCGTCTGGGGCAGCAACGCAACGTACAGGTCATCAACATCGTCTCCAAGGGTACCATCGAAGAGCAGATGATAGGCAAGCTGCGCTTCAAGCAGGACATGTTCAACGGAGTGCTTGACAATGGCGAAGACTCCATCTTCGTAGGCGATGACAAGTTCAAGCAGATTGTGGATGTTGTCGGAGCATACTGCGAACAGGAAGAGAAAGAGGCACCGACAGTGAATCCCAACGAATTGGAACAGGAGGTACCGCAACCCGAACTTCCCTTCCAGGAAGATGCAGCCGAAGCATCGGTTGCCGAGGAACCGACTGCCGTGAATACACCCGAAGAGAGAACGACTGAGAACAAAACGGACACAGCCGATACAGCCGCTCCCTCTTCACCGCAGCAGCTGGTGGCACAAGGCATCTCGTTCTTTAGCAAGCTGGCACAGACACTCCAGTCACCTGAAGCCACCCGCCAGCTGGTTGACACCATCGTCCGCACGGATGAAACGACGGGAGAGACCTGCATCCACATCCCTGTAGCCGACAAGAAGAGCGTCGAACAGGTCTTCACGCTCTTTGCCAAAATGCTTGGCGGGCAGTAGAGAATCATTTTTCTTGCCGGAAACGGACTATAAATCGGGATTTATAGCTAATTTTGTCTTCGTATGAACAGTTATTAAAGAGAAAGATTATGAAAACTTACACCAATGTGTTCGACCTGGGCGACCTGAAGCAGGCTCTTGCCGAGGCCTTTGAGATAAAAAGAGAGCGATACAAATACGAAGCGCTGGGACGCCACAGGACGTGCCTGCTCATCTTCTTCAACAACAGCCTGCGTACCCGCCTCAGCACACAGAAGGCAGCCCGCAACCTGGGTATGGACGTCATCGTGCTGGACGTAAACCAAGGAGCATGGAAACTGGAGACAGAGCGAGGCGTGGTGATGGACGGCGACAAGAGCGAGCACCTGCTGGAGGCCATCCCCGTGATGGCCAGCTACTGCGACCTGATAGGGGTGCGCAGCTTTGCCCGCTTCGAGAGCCGCGAAGACGACTATACGGAGAAGATTCTAAACCAGTTCATCCAATACTCAGGCAAGCCGGTATTCTCCATGGAAGCGGCCACGGGGCATCCGCTACAGGCATTTGCCGACCTCATCACCATAGAGGAGTACAAGCGGACGCAGCGGCCCAAAGTGGTGCTGACATGGGCTCCACACCCCAAGGCATTGCCGCAGGCGGTGCCAAACTCGTTTGCCGACTTCATGAACGAGGCGGAGGTGGACTTCGTCATCACCCATCCCGAAGGGTATGAGCTGGACCCGAAATTCGTGCGCGGCGCACGGGTGGAGTACGACCAGCGGAAGGCCTTTGAAGGAGCAGACTTCATCTATGCCAAGAACTGGGCCTGCCCGGGTGTGACGCGACCCGAGGACTACGGCAAGGTGCTGTGCCGGGGCAGAAGCTGGACGGTGGACAGCGAACACATGTCATGGACAAACAACGCCTGCTTCATGCACTGCCTGCCCGTACGGCGCAACATGATAGTGACGGACGATGTGATAGAGGCCCCCACCTCGCTGGTGATACCCGAAGCGGCCAACCGCGAAATATCGGCCACGGTGGTGCTGAAGCGGATGCTGCAGGCACTGCAGGACTAACGCACCACCTCGCCACCGGATGCACTCCAGGCGGCGAACCCCTCGCGAAGCTCGTACACCCGGTAACCCTGACGGGCCAGCAGCTGCGCAGCCCGCTTGCTGCGCTTCCCGCTGCGGCAATAGAGGGCTACCGGGTGTTCTTTCTGTAAGGTGGACTGGGCTACGCGCAGGAAGGAGGCTTCGTCCAGCACATTGATGTTCAGACTGCCGGGGATGTGCCCCTCGGAATACTCGGCCACGGTACGCACATCCACCCGCTGCACATCGGGACGGGCCAGCAGGGCGGCAAATTCGTCCACCGCCAGCGAGGTGTATGCCTCACGCTGCTGCTTCGGCTGGCACGAGAAGAGGGAAGCCAGCAGGAACGAGAAAATCATTGTCAGTTTCATCTGTCACACACAAAAAAAGGTTATCTATTTGTTTTCAATCCATTTGGGCGGACACACAGGTCCGCCCCTACTGGTAGCCCGTAGCCCGTAACCTCGAACTCGTACTGCCGCTCCTCGCCCGAATAGAGGGTGAGCGTGAGCTGTACGTGCAGCCGACGGACCGCCGCATCCTGCAGATAGGGCCACAAGGGCACGGAGAGGTAGACACGCTTGGCGTAGTCCTGACGCTGGGCATCGTCTACCTGATGATGGAGCGTAAGGCGGACGCGGAGGACACCGTCATCGTCGGTGGCGGGTTCCTGCTGCTCGACATACCCGAAGCGATGACGGCCCTGCTGCTCGCGGACGGTGAGCAACAGGTTGAGGTAACCGCACCCCATCCAGAGGCTCACCACGTCCACCGGATGGCGGCTGATGCCCTGGGGGTAGGCGGAGAGGGGCTGCGGCAGAGGGGCCACCACCCGTGCCAAGGCATAGAGGGTGACGGCACTGTCACCATCGGCGGACAACTCGTCTACCTGATAGTTGGTGAGGATGCGCAGCAGGGAGTCGGGCGCGATGTGGGTATCGGTGCGGTCCTGCGCAACGGGATAGGTACGACCCCGGTCGGTGACAACACGCTGCAGCGTGCCGTCCGTGCCCGAATAGGCTGTGAGCAGCTCCTGCCGGACGGAG
>SAMEA3663297__coassemble_1267_pt1 | contig 9445 bp, 8 predicted proteins | sample SAMEA3663297__metabat2_low_PE_003 | metagenome-assembled genome bin SAMEA3663297 (sample SAMEA3663297) | pig gut metagenome | biome: pig gut; feature: pig-associated habitat; material: faeces | place: China | collected 2013
GGCCCTGTCTATGTGGGTGCCTTCATCCTCTTCCTCTTTGTGTGGGGTTGCTTCGTGGTCAAGGGACCGTTGAAATGGGCTCTAATCGGTGCCACCCTCTTCTCCATCGTACTGTCGTGGGGCAAAAACTTCATGCCGCTGACCGACTTCTTCATCGACTACATACCCATGTACAATAAGTTCAGGGCTGTATCGTCCATTCTGGTGATAGCCGAATTCACCATTCCCTTACTGGCCATCTTCGCATTGAAGCAGACGTTGGAGCAACCCACCCTGCTGCGTCAGGAGCAGAAGAAGCTCCTTGTCAGCCTTTTGCTTACGGCAGGCGTTGCATTGCTTTTGGCTGTGGCTCCAGGCAGTTTCAGTTCAGGATACGTCCCTGCACAAGAGGCCCGTATGTTGCAGAACGCCGTTGACCAACAGATGATTCCCGCATCTGAACTGGGAGGTATCCTGGCCAATCTGGCCGAGATGCGTGCCGCATTGGTCCGTTCGGATGCCGTGCGTAGCCTGGCCGTCATCGTGATAGGCCTGCTGTTGCTGCTGTTGTATGCCTCCGGCCGTCTGCGTGCCTCACTTACAGTGGGCGGCATCGCCCTGCTCTGTACAGTCGATTTATGGGGCGTAAACAAGCGTTACCTGAACGACAGCCAATTCATACCCCGTTCAGCCCAGACAGAGACCTTCAAACAGAGCCGGGCAGATCAATTGATTCTTCAGGACACCACCCCCGACTATCGGGTGCTGAACCTACCAATACGTTCAATGAGAACAACACCTCCTATTGGCACAAGAGTGTAGGTGGCTATCACGCTGCCAAGCTACGTCGCTACCAGGAGATGATAGAGCGACACATTGCCCCCGAGATGCAGGCCGTCTATGCCGAAGTGGTGGCAACAGAGGGGCAGCTGGAGCGTGCTGATGCATCGAAGTTCCGCGTACTCAACATGCTGAACACACGCTACTTCATCTTCCCTGCCGGCAAACAGGGTGAGGCGTTGCCCGTATTCAATCCGTGCGCCAACGGCCATGCCTGGTTTGTAAAAGAGGTACGCTACGTAGCCAATGCCGACGAAGAGATTGATGCCCTGCACAACATACAACCACTGGAGACAGCCATTGTGGACAGCCGTTTCAAAGCACTGCTGAACGATGCGCAAACAGGAGAAGCCGATTCGCTGGCTGTCATCCGGTTGAAAGAGTACGAACCCAACCGACTGGTCTACGAAAGCGAGAACACGGCGGACGGCATTGCCGTGTTCTCCGAAATCTATTATCCCGACGGATGGACAGCCACCATCGATGGCACTCCGGCTCCGATAGCCCGTGCCGACTACATCCTGCGCACGATGTATGTACCTGCAGGAAAACACATCATAGAGATGCGCTTCGACCCCCAAAGCTTGCATGTGACAGAGGCTATTGCCTATGCGGCATTGGCTCTGCTGGCCATCGGCGTATTACTATTGGCTATAAAGGGAATGAAGAGGAAATAGCCCTCGGGGAAACAAAAAAAACAGCTTCCGCCCTCACGGGTAAAAGCTGTTCAGTCAATAATACATGAAAAAACGCTATTTAGAGAGAGTATCTCCTGCTTAAATCTGATGCAAATATAAGAAAAAGATTATTTACCGCAAAATAAAATCTACGAATTGCACAAATTTATCGACGAATGGTCTATTGTTATACAACCCGTAGCGTACAAATGTCCACGATACTACCGATATTGTCAATAGGCAGACACGAAAAAAGAGTAAAAATAGGCCACAAGTCGGAATTATTGCGTAAGTTTGCAAATAATTTTGTGATTATGGAAACGACCAGACAGAATAAAATAGCCCGTTTGCTCCAAAAGGAGCTGAGTGACATCTTCCTGCAGCAGACCAAAGCCATGCCGGGCGTGCTGATTTCGGTCAGCACCGTACGCATCAGCCCAGACATGAGTGTGGCCCGCGCCTATCTCAGCGTATTCCCCTCTGAACAGAGTGAGGAAATCATCAAAAACGTCAATGCCAACGTGAAGTCTGTCCGCTATGAGCTGGGTTCGCGTGTGCGCCATCAACTGCGCATCATCCCCGAACTGAAGTTCTTTGTGGACGATTCGCTGGACTACCTGGAGCGGATTGACGAACTGCTGAAAGAATGAACCTCCCCTTCTACATAGCCCGACGTTACCTCTTTTCGAAGAAGAAGCACCATGCCATCAACGTGATTTCAGGCATCTCGGCCTGCGGAGTAATGTTGACTACGGTGGCACTGGTTTGCACGCTATCTGTATTCAACGGGTTCCGCGACATGGTAGCCGGCTTCTTTACGGCCTTTGACCCCGAGTTGAAAATAGTAGCCCGACAGGGCAAGGTGTTCGACCCGAACGAATCGCGCATCCGCCAGGTACAGGCGCTTCCGCAAGTAGACATCTGGACAAAGACGTTGGAAGAGAACGCACTGGTGCAGTACAAGGACCGTCAGGCCATGGCCGTCATCAAAGGAGTGGAAGCCAACTTTGAGCAGCTGACTTCCATCGACAGCCTGCTGTATGGAGCCGGAACGTTTGTGCTGAACGACTCGCTGGTGGATTATGGTTTTCTGGGAGTGGAGCTTGTATCGGAACTGAACTGCGGCATACAATTTATCGACCCGCTGAAGGTGTATGCACCCAAACGGAACGTGAGGGTCAACATCGCCAATCCGTCTACCTCCTTTTGCCAGGAATACTTGTTCTCGCCGGGCGCTGTCTTTGCCGTCAACCAGCAGAAGTACGATGCCCACTACATACTTACCTCATTGGAATTCGCCCGCAGGCTGTTCCGCTACAATACGGAGGTGTCGGCCATCGAACTGAAGCTGAAACCCGGCAGCGATGTGGGTCGGACACAGAAGGAGATGAAGAAGATACTGGGCGACCGTTTCCAAGTACTGAACCGATACGAGCAGCAGGCCGACGTCTTTCGCATCATGGAGATAGAGAAGTTCATCTCTTACCTATTCCTTACCTTTATCCTGGCCATTGCCTGCTTCAATATCATCGGATCGCTCTCCATGCTGATACTGGACAAGCGTGAAGATGTGGAGACGCTGCGCAACCTGGGAGCCGACGACCGCCTGATAACCCGCATATTCTTGTTCGAAGGCGGACTGATATCGCTATGGGGAGCCTTGGGAGGTATCATCCTGGGGCTGCTTCTGTGCTTCCTGCAACAGCACTTCGGCCTTATCTCCTTGGGAGGCGGGAACGGAGTCTTTCTGGTGGATGCCTATCCGGTCAGCGTCCATCTATCGGACATTGCATTGGTATTTGCCACCGTAGTGACGGTGGGATTCCTATCGGTCTGGTATCCGGTCCGCTACCTAAGCCGCAGGCTTCTGCAAAGAGACTGATTATACCTACTTACGTTTCGGCTTCACCTCAACAGATTGATTCATACAGTAGGTTTTCTTGGCAGTACCTCGGTGAGAGTACGCTGGTACTCCGGTGTAAGGACTGCAGTACTCCGTACGGAGTACCGGTGTAATCGTAATAAAAGTACTGCTGTAATCTTAGTAAGAGTACTGGGTCAAGGGAACTACTTCTTCCGAATGATGGTAAGGCCGTCGCGTAGCGGAAGGATGACCTTCTCGACCCGTCGGTCGCGAGCAACGACCTCATTGAACTCCTTGATGCGGAGGGTCTGCAGGTCTGAAGCATGGGGGTGCTCCTCCAGCACATGACCGTCCCACAAGGTATTGTCGGCCAGGATGTAACCGCCCTCACTGAGGCGGGGAAGCACCATTTCATAGTAGTCCAGGTACTTGCGTTTGTCACCGTCAATAAAGACCAGGTCGAACTTCAAGTCCAACGCAGGCACCAGCTGCAGCGCATCACCGATGTAGAACCTGATTTTATCACCGTAGGGAGAGCCTTCCAGCCAGGGACGGGTGAACTCCTCTTGTTCATCATTGATTTCGATGGTGTGCAGCACACCCCCCTCCGGCAGCCCCTCGGCCATGCACAAGGCCGAATAGCCGCTATAAGTGCCTATCTCCAACACCTGTCGGGGACGTATCATGCGGACAAACATCTTGAGCATACGACCTTGCAAGTGGCCGGAAGCCATACGGGGATAGAGCAGCTTCAGGTGCGTGTCTCTGTAGAGGGCGTGCAGATAGTCGCCCTCTTCGTCAATGTGCTGCAGGATATAGTCGTCAATGGTCATAGCTTCTTTTTTTGTCTGTTCGGTCATGATACGTCTCCTTAGTTATTTGTTTCGGTTACAGATATCGGTTGCTGTTAGGCAGCGCACTTTCATCGGCATGCTTCAGTGCATCTTCCACCACATTGATTTCGAGGAAGGAAGTCTGGGTGCCCGCCTTTCCACTGCTGAGGTAGCCCACCATATCAGTAGGCTTCAGACGTCCCTCCCTCAGCAAACGACGCAATGCAGCGAAGTAGTACTCCTGTCCGTTGGCCAGCTCGGGCATGTAGATGGCCTCCACACCGTACGAAAGAGCCAGGTGACGCATGGTCTTCTCCTTGTAGCAGATAGCCAGCACAGGATATTTGCCGCGGAAAGCAGCCAGATTGCGGGCGGTGCGTCCACTGTAGCTGTCGGTGATGATGGCGCGTATCTTCAGCTTGGTGGTAGCCTTGACAGCCTGCTTGGCCAAGAAAGCCGTGACATCGTTGCTGTTCTCTACCAGCGGAATGCGTATGTCGTTATCGGGCAACTTGTCTTTTTCGGCCTGGGCGGCAATCTTCGTCATAGTCTTCACCGCCTCCAAGGGATATTTCCCATAGGCCGTCTCGCCGCTCAGCATCAGCGCGTCCGTCCGATAGTAGATGGCATTGGCGATGTCGGTCACTTCGGCACGTGTAGGCCGTGGATTGCTTATCATGGTGTGCAACATCTGAGTGGCCACAATCACCGGTTTCTTGGCCAGAATGCACTTGCGTATCAGAATCCGCTGAATGCCGGGGATGCGTTCCTGCGCTACCTCGATGCCCAAGTCTCCACGCGCCACCATCACTCCGTCGGCCACTTCCAGAATCTCATCAATATTGTCCACACCCTCCTGATTCTCTATTTTGGCAATGATGCGGATGTCGCTACCCTGTGCATCGAGAATCTCTTTGATGTCAAGTATATCCTGCTTGTTGCGCACGAAGGAGTGAGCGATGAAGTCGATATCCGCCTCAATGGCATAACGTATGTTGTTACGGTCACGCTCGGTGAGCGAAGGCAGGTTGATGCGGACACCCGGCACGTTGACACTCTTGCGACTGCCCAACGTGGCATCGTTCTGCACCTCACAGAGCAGATGGTCCTCATATTTTTCCACGACCGTCATCTCCAGATCACCGTCGTCTATCAGGATGTGACCACCTACATTCACATCGTGCACAAAGTGGGGATAGGATACCGAGATGCACTCGCGGGTAGTCAGCAAGTCGGGACATCCCATCACTTTGACCCGGTCGCCCGCCTGAAAAGGAATCGGTTCACCGGCCAATGCGGTGGTACGCACCTCAGGCCCTTTGGTATCCATCAGTATGGCAATACGGTTGGACACCCGACGGACATTGCCTATCAGCCGCTCAAAGCCCTCCCTGTCGATGTGCGCGGTATTCATACGTACCACATTCATCCCTGCATCGAATAACTCCTTGATAAATTCCACGTCGCAACGCTGGTCGGAAATGGTTGCCACGATTTTCGTCTGTTTCAACTGCATAATCTTTACCTTTGTTTGTTATACCTATTTATATATGTGTGTCTATCCTGCTATCGATATAAGGGAAACTGCCTGCCGGCCGCGAGGGCGATACCCTCTTCTTCTATTTCTTCAAAGCCTCTAAAGCCAAGCGGTACGAGTCGAGTCCGAAGCCCAATATGACACCCTTGCACGCGCAAGAAATCATGGACCTATGGCGGAACTCCTCGCGGGCATGCACATTGGATATATGCACTTCGACAACCGGCGAGGTCACCGAGCGGATGGCGTCCTGCAACGCAATGGAAGTATGCGTATAGGCACCTGCGTTCAGGATGATGCCGTCGGCATCAAAACCCACCTGCTGAATCCTGTCAATCAGTTCGCCCTCGACGTTCGACTGGAAATAACCGATTCCCACATCGGGGAAGCGATTGCGCAGTTCGGACAGGTAATCTTCAAATGTAACACTTCCGTAAATGGAAGGTTCGCGTTTGCCCAGAAGATTGATGTTCGGGCCATTGATAATCTCTATTTTCATCATCTCCGTTTTCTGTTTTTTGCTTATTTTTGCACCTGAATACTTATTCGTCAACGCAGCCGGACGAGATAGCCTGAGACAGTCTCATGCAGTTGCAATCCGGCTTCCGACGGGACAAAGGTAAGAAAAAAGATATGAAAACCGAAGAAAAAGCAGTAGAGAAGGCAGATGGGAAGCAGATTGTCAGGAAGTATCAGCAATATCTGAAGTTAGAGAAAGGCTTCTCGCCCAATACGTTGGATGCTTATCTGACCGACCTGCAGAAGTTGCTGAACTTTCTGGAGGGAGAGGGACTCGACATTCTGTCGGTCTCTCTGGATGAGCTGGAGCGTTTTGCTGCAGGCCTGCACGACATCGGCGTCCATCCCCGCTCGCAGGCACGCATTCTGTCGGGCATCAAGTCCTTCTTCCACTTCCTGGTGATGGCCGACTATCGGGAGGACAATCCCACCGAACTGCTGGAAGGACCGAAGATAGGCCTTCATCTGCCAGAGGTACTGAGCGTGGACGAGATAGACCGCATGATTGATGCCATAGACAGGGAGAAAAACGAGGGGCAACGCAACCGGGCCATTCTGGAGACACTGTACAGCTGCGGCCTGCGTGTGTCCGAACTCTGCCAACTGAAGATATCCGACCTCTACTTTGACGAAGGTTTCATCAAAGTAGAGGGGAAGGGAAGCAAGCAGCGTCTGGTACCCATATCACCACGCGCCATCAAAGAGATACGCTACTGGCTGCTCGACCGCACCCATTGGCGAATCAAGCCGGGATGCGAAGATTATCTTTTTTTAGCGCGATGGGGAAAGAACATTTCGCGCATTATGGTGTTTCATCTGATAAAGGAGCTGGCGGACGAAGCGGGCATCACCAAAAGCATCAGCCCCCACACGTTCCGGCACTCCTTTGCTACCCATTTGCTGGAGGGTGGTGCCAATCTGCGTGCCATACAATGTATGTTGGGACATGAGAGCATTGCGACAACAGAAATTTACACCCACATCGACCGCAATCGGTTGAGGGAAGAAATCATCGAGCACCATCCACGCAATATAAAGTATCGGGAACAACATAAATTCATTAAATTATGATAAAATTGCTCCCTCGATTAACTATCTGCAGAGAGAATTAATATCTTTGCGTAACTTCACCTGTGAGAGGATGGAGTATGGATAATTGAAAGATAAAAATCAATTACAAAACATTTAATTTATACCAAAACAATGACCAAGAAAATCTATTTGCCATTATTCATGGCGTGTGTTGTTGCTCTGCTGACATCATGTAGCAGCAAGATGGGTGAATTGTCTTCTGACTATTTCACAGTGACTCCTCAGGTTCTGGAAGCCGTAGGCGGTAAGGTACCTGCAACTATCAACGGTAAGTTCCCCGAAAAGTATTTCAAGAAGAACGCTGTTGTTACAGTAACTCCGGTATTGAAGTGGAACGGTGGCGAGGCTAAGGGCCAGTCTGCTACATTCCAGGGTGAGAAGGTAGAAGGTAACGACCAAACTATCTCCTACAAGATGGGTGGTAACTACACCATGAAGACTGTCTTCGACTATGTTCCCGAGATGGCCAAGTCTGAACTCTATCTGCAGTTCCAGATTGCAAGAGGCAGCAAGACGTACACTATTCCCGATGTAAAGGTAGCTGACGGTGTCATCGCTACTTCCGAACTGGTTAACCAGACTCTGGACAGCGCCAACCCGGCTCTGGGTGACGATGCTTTCCAGCGCATCATCAAGGAGAAGTACGATGCCAACATCATGTTCTTGATTCAGCAGGCTAACGTACGTGCCAGCGAGCTGAAGACCGCCAAGGCTTTCGGCGAAGAGGTGAAGAACATCAACGATGCTGCCAACAAGGAAATCACCAACATCGAGATTTCTGCCTACGCATCACCCGATGGTGGTCTGGATCTGAACAGCAAGCTGGCTGAGAACCGTCAGGACAACACAGCCAAGGTAATCAACAAGGACCTGAAGAAGTCCAAGATTGAGGCTGCCGTTGACACGAAGTACACTGCCGAAGACTGGGAAGGCTTCCAGGAACTGGTATCCAAGTCCAACATCCAAGACAAGGAGCTGATTCTCCGCGTTCTCTCTATGTATTCTGATCCCGAACAACGCGAACAGGAGATCAAGAACATCTCTTCTGTATACAAGAATCTGGCTGACGAAATCCTGCCGCAGCTGCGTCGTTCTCGTCTGACTTTGAACTACGACGTAATCGGCAAGTCTGACGAGGAAATTGCCAAGCTGGCCGACAGCGATGCCAAGCAGCTGAACATCGAAGAACTGCTCTATGCCGCTACGCTGACCAACGCTCCCGCCAAGAAGGAAGCTATCTATACCAAGGCTACTCAGATTTATCCGAATGACTTCCGCGCATTCAACAACCTGGGTAAGTTGGCTTATGAGGCCGGTAACTTCGACAAGGCTGAAAGCTTCTTCAAGAAGGCTGCTTCTGTGAAGGACGCTCCTGAAGTGAACAACAACCTCGGTCTGATTGCTCTGGAGAAGGGCGACAAGGCTGCTGCAGAAAGCTACTTGAGCAAGGCTTCTGGTTCGAAGGAACTGAACGAGGCACTGGGTAACCTCTACATCGCACAGGGTCAGTATGACAGAGCCGTAAACGCTTTCGGTGATACGAAGACCAACAGTGCCGCTTTGGCACAAATCCTGGCTAAGGACTACAACAAGGCTAAGAGCACACTGAGCAGCATCGAAAAGAAGGACGCTTATACCGACTACCTGACCGCCGTTCTGGGTGCAAGAACCAACAACTCTTCTATGGTTATCAGCGGTTTGAAGAGCGCTGTTGCCAAGGATTCTACGTTGGCTAAGAAGGCCGCTACCGACTTGGAATTCGCCAAGTACTTTACTAACAGCGACTTTGCAAGCATCATCAAGTAAGAAACTGATGGAATGACAAGTCGGTGCAACAACAGGTTGCGCAGGCTTTCAACAGAACAAAATAGTGCCCGGCATAGAAATATGTCGGACATTTCTTTTTTATTCACTGCAAAACAGCTATTTTCGCAGCAACGTTTTACAAACAGACAACGAATGAAGCATCTATTCCCCGCATATCTCCTCATGCTTGTGCTGCTGGCCGCCTGCAGTAGCAAACCGGCGGATTGTGTCAGCCTCCGTGGCGAAATCAAAGGGTTGGGCACCGACACGCTCTACCTGTACGGTACCGATCACTTCT
>SAMEA3663297__coassemble_1275_pt1 | contig 9398 bp, 7 predicted proteins | sample SAMEA3663297__metabat2_low_PE_003 | metagenome-assembled genome bin SAMEA3663297 (sample SAMEA3663297) | pig gut metagenome | biome: pig gut; feature: pig-associated habitat; material: faeces | place: China | collected 2013
TATAAGTACGACAGCCAGGGGATGAGCAAGAGCCAGGCACGCCACTGGGAGAAGGAGCTGAAGAAGAAACCCTGGCTGCTCCATCCGCACCAGGTCTACATAGCCAACGACCTGGCCTACGTGGTGGCTCGCGACGGCGATACCTTCCAGCTCATCGGCAAGGAGTTCGACATCTCGTGGAAGAAGCTGGTGGACTACAACGACCTGCACCGTGAGTACACGCCGGAGGCGGGCGACATCATCTACCTGAAAGGCAAGCGCAAGAAGGCGGCCAAACCCTACACCGTCTACGTGGTGAAGGACGGTGACTCTATGCATACCATCGCACAGAAGTACGGCATCCGCCTGAAGAACCTTTACAAGATGAACCGCAAGCAGAGCGACTACGTGCCCGAGGTGGGTGACCGCCTGCGGCTGAGGTGACAGCGGGCGTTGACTATCCGAAAATGTACAGGGGTGTCCGATATCGGACACCCCTTGTTTTTGTTTTTTAGCTGACAATGAATTAGTTGTAAGTTTGGCACGATATTCGCTGTATAGGGGTAGGGTATGCTGCAGGCGGACGCACAATCGTCCGTAGGTGTACGGAAACGAACAGTGAAATCAATAAAAACAAAACCATAGTATGGATAGAGAAATTCCGAAAGAGGTGCGCCGCAAGGAGCGCAACAAGAGACTGATTCGCTACGGTGTGACCGGCGTAGCAGGTATCGTATTGTTCAGCATTGTCATTTCGCTGATGCGGACTGGCGTGAAGGAGAAGGATCTGGCCTTCTCGAAAGTGGCCAAGGGTACGATAGAGGTGAGCGTCAGTGCCTCGGGCAAGGTAGTGCCTGCCTTTGAAGAAATCATCAATTCGCCCATCAACACCCGCATTCTGGAGGTGTATCGCAAGGGAGGTGACAGCGTGGACGTGGGAACACCCATCCTGAAGCTGGACTTGCAGAGTGCGGAGACCGACTACAAGAAGCAGCTGGACGAAGAGCAGATGCGCAGCTACAAGCTGCAGCAGCTGCGGGCCAACAACAAGACGAAACTGAGCGACCTGCAGATGCAGGTGAAGGTGGCGGCCATGAAGCTGAACCGCATGAAGGTGGAACTGCGCAACGAGCAGTATCTGGACAGCCTGGGGTCGGGCACCACGGACAAGGTGCGTCAGGCCGAACTGAGCTACAACGTGGCACAGTTGGAGTACGAGCAGCTGCAGCAGCAGTATGCCAACGAAAAGGAGGTGCTGGAGGCCGAGTACAAGGTGCAGGAGCTGGAGTTCAGCATCTTCCGCAAGGGGCTGGCCGAAACCAAGCGTACGCTGGAAGATGCGCAGGTGCGCTCGCCGCGCAAGGCCATCCTGACCTACATCAACAACCAAATAGGCGCGCAGGTGACGCAAGGTAGCCAGATAGCCGTCATCTCCGACCTGAGCCACTTCAAGGTGGAGGGTGAGATAGCCGATACCTACGGCGACCGTGTGGCAGCCGGCGGACGTGCCATCGTGAAGATAGGCAGCGAGAAACTGGAGGGAGCGGTGAGCAGCGTGACGCCGCTGTCGAAGAACGGGGTTATCTCGTTCACCGTGCAGTTGAACGAGGACAACCACCGCCGCCTGCGATCGGGTCTGAAGACGGACGTCTACGTGATGAATGCCGTGAAGGAGGACGTGATGCGCATCGCCAATGCCAGCTACTATGTGGGACGCGGCGAATACGAGCTCTTCGTGCGCAACTCCGACAGTGAAATCGTGAAGCGTAAAGTGCAGTTGGGCGACTCCAACTTCGAGTATGTAGAGGTGGTGAGCGGCCTGCAGCCGGGTGACGAGGTGGTGGTGAGCGATATGAGCCAATACAAGAACAAGAATAAGCTGAAGCTGAAGAAGTAAATGCTATGTGGAAAATGAATTTCAAGCAGGCTTGGATGCTGATGAAGCAGAACCCGTTGTTCAGCGGCATCTATGTGGTGGGCACAGGCCTCTCCATCGCGTTGGTGATGACGGTGTTCATCATCTACTACGTCAAGTTCGCCCCCATCTATCCGGAATACAACCGTAACCGTACGCTGGTCATCACGGCCATGAAGCGCTATCCGCATGGAAAGCCGGACAACTATAATATGAATTCGGGAGTCAACTATACAGCAGTCCGCGCCATGGTTGCCGACCTGCCCCACGTGGAGTGCGTGGCCAGCGGCAACGGCAACTCGTATGACAAGAAGCAGGTGCTGCTGCCTTCCGGCAGGAAGGAGGAGGTGATTCCATACTATGGCGATGCCGATATGTGGAGGGTCTTCACCTTCCGCTTCCTGCAGGGCAAGCCCTTCACCGAGGCCGATGTGGATTCGTCCATACCGGTGGCTGTCATCTCGCGCTCGCTGGCCCGTCGGCTCTATGCTACGGACGATGCCGTTGGGAAAACGTTCCGTCTAGGCAACCACGACTTCAAGGTGTGTGGCGTGGTGGAGGATGTCTCCAACGCCACGCCGCAGACGGCTGGCGACCTCTGGCTTCCCCTCTACTTTTGGGAGTGGATAGACGAGAAGGATGCCAACAACCTGCTGGGTTCGGCACGCCTCTTCATCTTGGTAGATGAGGAAAGACATGTGGACGAAGTGCGAAAGGCGGTGCAGGGGGTCTTCGACGAGCGCAACCGGCAGGACGACCAGTACGTGTTCGACCTGATGGGACAACCCGACCGCCACTGGGTCAGCACCTTCCGTTCGATGGAAGAGCCGGATATGACGGAGTTGTTGAAGTCTATCGGCTACGTGCTGTTGGCCCTCATCTTCATTCCTGCCTTGAACCTCAGCGGCATGATAGCCAGCCGCATGGACCGCAGGCAGGGTGAGTTCGGCGTGCGCAAGGCATACGGAGCCACCAACCGGCAGATTGTGCGGCAGGTGCTGACTGAGAATCTGCTGCTCACCTCCTTAGGTGCACTGTTGGGGCTGTTGTTGTCGTACCTCATTGTGGTGACGGCCAGTGACTGGATTCTCAATCTGTTCGACAAAGAGGTGAGGACGGAAGCGCAGACTGTACACTTCTCCTTCGAGATGCTATTCAATCTCTGGGTGTTCGGTTGCACCTTCCTGCTCTGTCTGTTGCTCAACCTACTGTCGGCTCTGATTCCTACCCTCAGCGCGTTGCGGCGCACCATCATCCAGGCGTTGAATACAGGGAGGTAGGGTTTTTAGCTACGAGTTACGAGCTACCGGTAGGGGCGGAATATTTTCCGCCCGATAGCTACGAACTTTACATTTTAATTTTTACATTTTAAATTCTTATGTTCAAGACAATATTACATCAAATATGGAACCAGCGGAAGATGAACGGCTGGATATTTCTGGAACTGCTGGTGGTCAGCTTCTTCCTTTGGATGGTGATAGACCCCATCTATGTGATTACGGCCAACCGCAGTATCCCCAAGGGGTACAACAGCCACGGGCTCTATGTGGTGAACGTGGGACAGTGGTCAGCGGGCGATGCTGCCTACAGGGCCGAAGTGGCTACCGACTCGTTGCGCCAGTCGGACTACCTGCACTTGGCATACCTGCTGCGCAACCAGCCCGAAGTGGCGCACTGCTGCATCGCACCTGCCCAGAGCATCCCCAGCGGACGTTCGTGGAGTGGGGGACAGCTGTTCACCGATACTGCCTCGGCTGCTGCCAACGACCGTAGCGAGGGCCATTACGTCCACGTCCTGCAGTTCCCCGTCCTGCTGGAGGGAGAGGAGCAGTTGCTGGACCTCTTCGGCATCACCGATGCGCGTACAGGAGGCAGGGTGGTCATCCCCGACCAGCCCGACGGGAAGATACTCCTCTCGCGCGATGCCGCCCGCCGGCTGTTCGGCAAGTCCGATGCGATAGGCAAGAAACTTTGCCGTGGTGATAAAATAGAGTATGAGGTAGCAGGTGTCTACAACGACTACAAGTACGTCAGTTGCTGGCAGCCCTATCCCTCGTTTGCAGAGTTCAAGCGGGGTGTGAAAGCCTCGGATTGGATGCAGTATAGCTACCAACTGCTCATACGGCTGAAGCAGGGGGTAGACGAGCAAGCCTTCTGCCGCCGCTTTCGGGAGGAGGTGATGCCTGCCTGCAACGTCGGCAACTTCTACTTCAGCGGGATTGACTCCATCGACCATCTGAACCAAGAGCGGGAACGCAACCTGGGCATTGCCAACAAGATGCGCCTGCAGACTGCTTTGGCCGGATTTGCCCTGCTCTGTATCTTTCTCGGCATGGTGGGTACCTTCTGGATCCGCACCGAGGCACGCCGCCAGGAGATAGGCTTGATGCGCAGTATAGGGGCCTCGCGCCGCACCATCAGCAAGCAGTTTCTCATCGAGTCGTGGCTGCTGCTCAGTGTGGCCTTTGTGCTGGCGCTGGTCGTGATCTTCAACTATGTCTGGCTGGAAGGTTTCTATGTGGTGGAGCAGCACGGCACACTGGTGCCCGATGCGGCTTATCCGCAGAACCGTTTCGGAGCACACTTCGCCACGGTGTCGCTTCTGACCTACTTCATGCTGTGGGCCATTGTCTGGATAGGCACGTATATCCCCACCCGTCAGGCGGCACGCACGCTGCCTGCCGAAGCGTTGCGTGACGAGTGAAAGCGGACAGCAGATGTATTGCAAAAGCGGACAGGTGTCCGATATCGGACACTCTTGATTTGTGTAAGTATCAGATTATCAGACTTGTAAATCTTTGGCATGGATTTTGGACGTAGCTATGCGGCTACAATAGAGAAAAAGCATATAATAGTAACTCTTTAAATAGTAACAGCATTATGATTAAGTTAATTGGCATCAACAAGATTTATCGTACAGACGAGATTGAAACGCAGGCACTGGAGAACGTGAACCTGGAGGTAGAGAAGGGGGAGTTCCTCAGCATCATGGGACCTTCCGGTTGCGGCAAGTCGACGCTGCTGAACATCATGGGACTGCTGGACACGCCCACCAGCGGCACCATCGAGATAGCCGGCACCCGCGTTGAGGGTATGAAGGACAAGGAGCTGGCCGCCTTCCGCAACCGCACGCTGGGCTTCGTGTTCCAGTCGTTCCACCTCATCAACTCGCTCAACGTGATAGACAACGTAGAGCTGCCTTTGCTCTATCGGAAAATCGCTGCCAAGGAGCGTCACCGCCTGGCCGAAGAGGTGCTGGCCAAGGTAGGTATGACCCACCGTATGCACCACATGCCCACGCAGCTGTCGGGCGGTCAGTGCCAGCGTGTGGCCATCGCACGTGCCATTATAGGTAATCCTGAAATCATCCTGGCCGACGAGCCTACCGGTAACCTCGACTCGAAGATGGGTGCCGAGGTGATGGAACTGCTACAGCAGCTGAACAAGGAGGACGGACGCACCATCGTGATGGTGACGCACAACGAAGACCAGGCTAAGCTGACTACCCGCACCGTGCGCTTCTTCGACGGACGGCAGATAGCCTGAGTTGCAGGACCGCTTTCCATGCGGCATCGTTGCGCATAGCAATGGGGAGAGTACAGGTTTAGTGTGTATTATTTAAAATTATAAGTATGAAAGGATATATCATAGGATTGGGAATAACCATCGGATGGCTGTTGTTGGGCTCGTGTACGATGCGTGCCGGTAACACCAAGAAGGTGAGCGAAGTACGCAAGGTAGCTCCCTTCACGTCGATTGACGTCACCTCGGTGGCTGCCATCTACTTTACGCAGGGCGAGGTATGCTCGCTCAAGATGGAGGGAGAAGAGGAGTATGTGAAGAAAACCACTACCCAAGTGACGGACGGCTGTCTGAAGATAGGCTTCAAGCGGGAAGAAAAGAAGAATTTCCAAAACACCGAGGGACTCGTCATCTACCTGACGGCACCCGACCTGCAACGACTGGACTTCACCGGCGTAGGGAGCTTCTGCTGCGAGGAGCCGCTGAAGGTAGACCGTCTGCAGGTGCATGTAGAGGGTGTAGGCAAGGTGCGTGTGGACGACCTGACCTGCCAGACGCTGGAGGTGCACCTGGAGGGCGTAGGGTCTGCAGAGCTGAACGTGCAGTGCAACGCGCTGTCGGCCCATCTGGAGGGTATTGGCAGTGTGTCGCTGAGCGGTCGTGCCGGCCGTGCCGACATCCGCAAGGACGGACTGGGCAGTGTGAATACCAACCGATTGAAGATAGGAGAGTGAGGCTATGATAAAGCAATACATACAGCAGGCATGGGCGCAACTGCGCCAGCATCCCGTCATCGGTGGAGTCACCGTGGTGGGTACAGCCCTCAGCATCTTCCTCATCATGGTGGTGGTGATGCAGCAGCAGGTACAGGTGCTGCCCTTCGCCCCCGAGAGCAACCGCGACCGCTTCCTCCACGTCCAGTGGATGAGCCTCGGCCATACCGACTGGGGTCAGGATGGCAGCAGCAACGGACCGATGTCCGACAGGACGGCCCGCTTTTGCTTCAAGGAGCTGACTACGCCCGAGGCGGTCACCATCTTTCAGGTGATGTGCGTGGCTACACCTCTCTCCATGCCCGGCCAGGCAGCCATTGCCGCCGACATGAGGCAGACGGACGACGTCTTCTGGCGGGTGTTCGACTTTGCCTTCATCGACGGCAAGCCTTACGACCAGGCCTCCTTCGATGCCGGCCTGCCCGTGGCCGTGCTGACCGAACGGATGGCACGCAAGCTGTTCGGCACTACCGCCTGCAGCGGACAGGAGTTCCTGCTGAACCATGCCCCCTATCGGGTGCAGGGGGTGGTAAAGGATGTCTCCCCGCTGGCCAAGACCGCCTATGCCGAGGTGTGGATTCCCTATACCTCAACCGACGCGGTATCCGATACCTGGAGTGACGACATCATGGGCATGTTCTCGGCCACCATTTTGGCCCGCCACCGCAGTGACTTCCCCGCCATCCGCGAGGAGTGCGAGCGCCGTCGGCAGGAGTACGACAAGCAGATAGGTGAGCTGGGCTACCACCTGATTTCCCGCAACCGTCCCTACGATCAGGAGAAGAATGCCCTGGTGCAGGGTGCCAATATCGAGCCTGACGTAGAGGCGGCCCGCCGGAGCCGCTTCATCGTCTTCCTCATCCTGCTCATCGTGCCGGCTGTCAACATCTCCAGCATGACACAGAGCCGTCTGCGCCAGCGCATCAGCGAGATAGGCCTGCGCCGCTCCTTCGGCTGCACGCGCACCGAGGTGCTGTGGCAGATACTGGCCGAGAACCTGGTGGTCACCCTGCTGGCCGGCGTGCTGGGACTGATACTCAGCGTCCTGTTCGCCTACTTCGGCAACGATCTGATATTCACATCGGGGTGGGGCATACGGCAGGCACCTACCGTCAGCGTCTCCATGCTGCTCCATCCCTCCACATTTGCTTGGGCACTCTTCTTCTGCTTCGTGCTCAATCTGCTCAGTAGCGGCCTTCCCGCCTGGCGGGCTTCGCGGATGGGTATTGTGAACGCCTTGCTGGGAGGCAGAAAATGACAGACCTCTAAAAACGGATTATGCTATGACCAAGAAACTATTTACACAGATAAAAAACGAGTGGCGCAGCAACACGTGGCTGGCTGCGGAACTGCTGATTGTGAGCGTCGTGATGTGGTACATTGTGGACTATGTCTATACCACCGCAGCCACCTACTTTGAGCCGCGCGGCTTCAACACAGAGCACTGCTACCTCATCGAGATGGGGCAGCTGACAGCCAAGAGCCCCGACTATACCCCTTACCAGAGCAAGGAGGAGGCACGTAGCCAGGTGTACGAGATGCTGGAACGCCTACGCCGCCGCCCCGAGATTGAGGCAGTCAGTTTGTCGCAGAACTCCTATCCCTACAACGGCAGCAACAGCGGCGCACAGGTGCAGATTGACACGCTGATGTCGCCGGGGTGGACCATCCGCTCGTGGGTGACGCCCGACTTCCTCCGCGTGTTTCGCTACGAGGGCACCCGAGGCGAGACACCCGAGCAGCTGGCCGAGATGCTGAAGCAGGACGGATGCTTCCTGGCCTCGGACAACCTCTACAGGAAGTACAACCAATCCCTCACCTCCTTCGTAGGACGCAACTTCTTCCTCTATGGCGACACCACCCATACCTATCGGTTGGGGGCTGCGCTGAAGACCGTGCGCTACGCCGACTTCTACGAGGGAAGCAACTGCTACCGCATGGTGGCGCAGCTGCCCGAGGATTGGGTAAACTTCGGTCTGGAGTGGTGCGTGCGGGTCAAGGCCGACCAGGATCGTGACTTCATCGATCGGCTCAAGGCCGACAGTGAGTCGCAGTTTCGTGTGGGCAACCTCTTCATTGCCGAGATACGCTCGTTCGCTGAGATACGACACAACTTCCAGCAGGGCTGGGTCACCGGTCTGCAAAGCTACTTGGTGGGTATGGCCTTCCTGCTACTCAACATCTTCTTGGGGCTGCTGGGCACCTTCTGGTTCCGCACGCAGCAACGTCGGGGCGAGATAGCCCTGCACAAGATTCACGGTGCCACCCCGCGTGCGGTGTTCAACCGTCTGCTGAGTGAGGGCTTTCTGTTGCTGTCGTTAGTGACACCCGTGGCACTGGTGATAGACTATGTGCTGGCCTACAACGAGCTGAACAGCTGGCGCAACGCCACCACGCTGGAGTGGGACCGTCTGCTGCTCTGTGCCGCCATCAGCTGGGCACTCATTGCCCTGATGATAACCATAGGCATCGGTATACCGGCCCGCAAGGCCATGCAGACAGAACCGGCCGAGGCGTTGCACGACGAGTGACCTGTTCAGTTTCCCTTCTCATTCCCTTACCATTCTGTTCGGATGCTGTTCGTTTCCCTACAGTTTGTAAGGGGATGCGTAGGGAATGAGAACGGCGAGTGAATGACCAGACTTGATTAGATGTAGAGACAATGAAACAATTGATCAGACAGGCCGCCGTCCTTATCCGGCAGAATCCACTATTCAGTGTAGTCAGTATTGTGGGAACGGCACTGACCATCGCCTTCGTCACGGTGGTAGTGATGATATACGACTTCCGCACGTCGGATATCGCGCCCGAGAATCGTCGCAGCCGCTTGCTCTATGCCGATGCAGGCCAGACCAGCCGGCCGGATGGTACGAATGTGAACACCGGCATGGGACGGGTGGCCTACGAAGCCCTGTTCAACGACCTGTCGGGTGTAGAGGAACATACTTGGTATGCTGCGCTGGGCAAGTCGGTCTGCTCGCTGCCTGCCTCTTCCGAACGCTACAATCTGCTGGTACGCCCCGTAGCGGCCAACTGGTTCGATTTCTTTCAGTATGAGTTCATCGCCGGCCGACCCTTCACGCAGGAGGAGTACGACATGGGGCGCAGTGCCTATACGGAGAGTTGCAGCGAGTTTCACGAGAAGGAGGCGGTCAACAATCCGGCCTATCGCATGGTAGTGCTCACCGAGCGGGTGGCAGGCCGCCTCT
>SAMEA3663297__coassemble_1281_pt1 | contig 9360 bp, 3 predicted proteins | sample SAMEA3663297__metabat2_low_PE_003 | metagenome-assembled genome bin SAMEA3663297 (sample SAMEA3663297) | pig gut metagenome | biome: pig gut; feature: pig-associated habitat; material: faeces | place: China | collected 2013
TAAAGAAACCCGCCACACCGGGTATGGAGAACCGGAAGACGGTGGTGCTGCAGTCACATATAGATATGGTATGCGAGAAGAACAACGATGTGAAGCACGATTTCCTGACAGACCCTATCGAAACAGAGATTGACGGAGAATGGCTGAAGGCCAAGGGTACTACACTGGGGGCAGACAACGGTATCGGCGTGGCAACGGAACTGGCCATTCTGGCTGATGACACGCTGCAGCACGGACCTATCGAATGTCTGTTTACTGTGGACGAAGAGACGGGATTGACGGGTGCGTTTGCCTTGAAGGAGGGCTTCATGAACGGTGATATCCTGCTGAATCTGGATTCGGAAGACGAGGGAGAACTTTTCATAGGTTGTGCGGGAGGCATTGACTCGGTGGCTCAGTTTACCTATCAGGAGGTAGATGTACCTGCCGGCTATTTCTGCTGCAAAGTGCAGGTCAAGGGACTGAAAGGCGGACACTCGGGCGGTGACATCCATCTGGGCAGAGGCAATGCCAACAAGCTGCTGAACCGTTTTCTGACGCAGGCATCCAAGAAGTACAACCTCTATCTGTGCGAGATTGACGGAGGCAACCTGCGCAATGCCATTGCACGCGAAGCACATGCGGTGCTGGCCATACCGGAGGCAGACAAGCATGCATTGCGTACAGACCTGAATCTGTTTGCTGCCGAAGTAGAGGCTGAATACAGTGTGGTGGAGCCGGATCTGGAGTTCATCCTGGAATCGGAACCGGCACGTGCCAAAGCCATTGACAGAGATACTGCCCGTCGCTTGTTGCAGACCATCTATGCCACTCCGCACGGTGTGTATGCCATGAGTCAGGATATTCCGGGGTTGGTGGAGACCTCTACCAACTTGGCCTCTGTCAAAATGAAGCCGGAGCATATCATCCGTATAGAGACCAGCCAGCGTAGTTCTACGGCATCTGCCAAAGAGGATATTGCCACGATGGTGCGTACCGTCTTCGAAATGGGTGGTGCGACTGTATCGCACGGCGATGGCTATCCGGGCTGGAAGCCCAATCCGCATTCCGAAATTCTGCAGATAGCAGTCGAATCGTACAAACGCCTGTTCGGGACGGAAGCGAAGGTGAAGGCCATTCACGCCGGTCTGGAGTGCGGACTTTTCCTGGACAAGTACCCCTCGTTGGATATGATTTCATTCGGACCAACTTTGCAGGGTGTCCATTCGCCCGACGAACGGATGCTGATACCTACGGTACAGAAGTTCTGGGATCATCTGCTCGATATCCTGAAGCATATACCGCAAAAATAGGTGACGTATAGGAGCTATCCGGTAACAAAAAGAGCATCGGGTAAAAAAAACTTCTGCAAAATGCTTTTGAAATGTGGAATAATGTGTATATTTGCACCCCGAAAACAAGTATACATTCAACTTATGTGTAGTAGTTGCGGGATATATCAACATCGAATATAGCTCTGAAAAGAGGCTTCCAACGGAACGAAAATTCCGTCAGAAGCCTCTTTTTTTGTCCGTTAACTCCGGTACGTAAGGAGATATAATTTATAAGAATTCACTATGGAACCATTGAAGCATGAATGTGGCGTAGCCATGATACGCCTGCTCAAACCGTTGGAGTATTATGAAAAGAAGTACGGCACATGGATGTATGGACTGAACAAACTCTATCTCTTGATGGAGAAGCAGCACAACCGGGGACAGGAAGGAGCCGGTTTGGCTTGTGTGAAACTGGAAGCCAACCCGGGCGAGGAGTATATGTTCCGTGAACGCGCTTTGGGCTCGGGAGCCATTACCGAGATTTTTGGTACGGTGCAGTCGCATTTCAAGGACCTGACACCCCAGCAGCTGCACGATGCCGACTATGCCAAGCGTTGCCTTCCCTTTGCTGGCGAAACGTATATGGGGCATCTGCGCTACTCCACTACCGGCAAGTCGGGAATCTCTTACGTACATCCGTTCCTGCGCCGTAACAACTGGCGGGCCAAGAACCTGGCACTTTGCGGCAATTTCAATCTGACCAATGTCGATGAGATTTTTGCCCGTATCACTGCCATCGGACAGCATCCGCGTGCATACGCCGATACCTACATCATGCTGGAGCAGGTCGGCCATCGGTTGGATAGGGAGGTGGAACGCCTCTTCAACTTGGCGGAAGCCGAAGGCCTGACCGGTATGGACGTCACCCATTATATTGAGGAACATATTGACTTGGCCAATGTGTTGCGTACGTCAAGCCGTGAGTGGGATGGCGGGTACGTGATATGCGGACTGACCGGCAGCGGCGAGAGTTTTGCTGTGCGTGACCCTTGGGGCATCCGTCCGGCCTTCTGGTATCAGGACGAAGAGATTGCCGTGCTTGCCAGCGAGCGTCCTGTCATACAGACGGCGTTCAATGTGCCGGTAGAGAGCATCAAGGAGCTGATGCCGGGGCAGGCGCTCTTCATCAACAAGGCCGGTCATCTGCGTACGGTACAGATTAACAAGCCACGTGAGCTGAAGCCATGCTCTTTCGAGCGCATCTACTTCAGCCGAGGAAGCGATGTGGATATCTATAGGGAACGGAAACTGTTGGGCGAGAAACTGGTGCCACGCATCCTGAAGGCGATAGATGGAGATATAGACCATACCGTCTTTTCATTCATCCCCAATACGGCCGAAGTCGCTTTTTACGGTATGTTGCAGGGCTTTGACGAGTACTTGAATGAAGAAAAGGTGCGCCAGATAGCCGCTCTCGGACACAATCCCAACCACGAAGAGCTGGAACGCATCCTGTCACGTCGGATCCGTAGCGAGAAGGTGGCCATCAAGGATATCAAGCTGCGTACCTTTATTGCCGAGGGCAACAGTCGCAATGACCTGGCTGCTCACGTCTACGACATCACCTATGGCAGCCTGGTGCCGGGCAAGGACAATCTGGTGATTATTGACGACAGCATCGTGCGAGGTACCACCCTGCGACAGAGCATCATCAGTATCCTCGACCGTTTGGGACCGAAAAAAATCGTCATCGTCTCTTCTTCTCCTCAAGTGCGCTACCCCGATTATTACGGCATTGATATGGCCAAGATGACTGAATTTATTGCATTCAAAGCCGCTATCGAATTGTTGAAAGAACGCGATATGAAAGATGTGATAGCAGCAGCCTATCGGAAGGCGAAAAATCAGGTCGGATTACCCAAGGAGCAGATGGTGAACTATGTGAAAGAGATTTATGCCCCCTTCAGTGACGAAGAGATTTCGGCCAAGATGGTGGAACTGCTCACACCGAAGGGTACGAAGGCAAAGGTAGAGATTGTCTATCAGCCGTTGGAAGGTTTGCACGAAGCCTGCCCTCATCATCCCGGTGACTGGTATTTTAGCGGCGATTATCCTACACCCGGCGGAATCAAGTTGTTGAACAAGGCATTCATCGACTACATCGAGCAGGTGTATCAATTCTGAGATGTGTAACAGAGAGTGGAAATTCAAAATCCAAAAAATCACAAAAATACAATATGAGAAATGTAACTCTGATTCTTGACGACGGAAGCCGCTTCAGCGGAAAATCGTTCGGCTATGAAAAGCCGGTGGCAGGAGAGGTGGTATTCAATACAGCCATGTCCGGTTATCCGGAAAGTTTGACCGACCCTTCGTATGCCGGTCAGTTGATGACACTGACCTATCCTTTGGTAGGTAATTATGGAGTCCCGCCCTTTACGGTAGAGCCGAATGGTTTGGCCACCTTCATGGAGAGCGAACGCATCCATGCAGAAGCGATTATTGTCAGTGACTATTCCGAGAACTACAGCCATTGGAACGCGGTAGAGAGTCTGGCTGATTGGTTGAAGCGTGAACAGGTACCCGGCGTGACGGGCATCGACACACGCCAGCTCACCAAGGTGCTGCGCGAACATGGCGTGATGATGGGTCGTATTGTTTTCGACGACGAACCCGACAATGCTCCCGAGGCAGCCTACGCCGGCGTGAACTATGTCGACAAGGTCAGCTGCAAAGAGGTCATCCGTTACAACGAGGGAGCAGGCAAGAAGCGGGTGGTACTGGTGGATTGCGGTGTCAAGACCAACATCCTGCGTTGCTTGTTGCGTCGGGACGTGGAGGTTATCCGTGTACCTTGGGACTACGACTTCAACGGGTTGGCATTTGACGGACTGTTCATTTCCAATGGCCCCGGTGACCCGGATACCTGTGATGCAGCCGTACAGAATATCCGCAAGGCCATGCAGAACGAGCAGCTGCCCATCTTCGGCATCTGTATGGGCAACCAACTTCTCTCCAAGGCCGGTGGAGCAAAGATATATAAGTTGAAGTATGGCCACCGCAGTCACAATCAGCCTGTACGGATGGTGGGTACCAACCGCTGCTTCATCACCAGTCAGAATCACGGCTATGCGGTGGATAACAACACGTTGACAGCCGACTGGGAACCGCTGTTCATCAACATGAACGATGGCTCGAATGAAGGAATTCGTCACAAACGCAATCCTTGGTTCTCGGCACAGTTCCATCCCGAGGCCTGTTCAGGACCTACGGATACGGAATTCCTCTTTGATGACTTTGTGAAGTTGCTGAAGTGACGAGTGACCTGTAGACTCACAATCTTACAAACTAAATAACTAAAAGAATGATTGACAATCAGATAAAGAAAGTGCTGCTCTTGGGATCGGGCGCATTGAAGATCGGTGAGGCCGGTGAATTTGACTATTCCGGCTCACAAGCCTTGAAGGCTCTCAAGGAAGAGGGCATTGAAACCATATTGATTAATCCGAACATTGCCACGGTGCAGACATCCGAAGGGGTGGCCGATCAGATTTATTTCCTGCCGGTCACACCGTATTTCGTGGAGAAGGTCATTGCAAAGGAACGTCCCGATGGCATTATGCTGGCATTTGGCGGACAGACGGCATTGAACTGTGGCGTGGCACTCTATAAGGACAAGGTACTGGAAAAGTACGGCGTACAGGTGCTGGGCACACCGGTGCAGGCCATCATTGATACCGAAGACCGTGAGCTCTTTGTGGAACGCCTGAATGAAATCAATGTGAAGACCATCAAGAGCGAAGCGGTGGAGAATGCTGAAGATGCCCGTCGGGCTGCAGCGGCATTGGGCTATCCCGTCATTGTACGTGCGGCCTATGCGCTGGGTGGTCTGGGCTCCGGATTCTGTGACAATGAGGACGAACTGAATGTGCTGGTGGAAAAGGCGTTCAGCTTCTCTCCCCAGGTATTGGTCGAGAAGTCGTTGCGTGGTTGGAAAGAGGTGGAGTACGAGGTGGTACGCGACCGCTTTGACAACTGCATTACCGTCTGCAACATGGAGAACTTCGACCCGCTGGGCATCCATACCGGCGAGAGCATTGTGATAGCTCCCTCACAGACACTTTCCAATACCGACTACCACAAGTTGCGCGAGCTGGCTATCCGCATCATCCGTCATGTAGGCATTGTGGGCGAGTGTAATGTACAGTATGCCTACGACCCCCTGTCCGAAGACTATCGGGTCATCGAGGTCAATGCACGTTTGAGCCGCTCGTCGGCTTTGGCTTCCAAAGCAACAGGCTATCCGTTGGCATTCGTAGCCGCTAAGTTGGGGTTGGGCTATGGACTGTTTGACCTGAAGAACTCCGTCACCAAGACCACCAGCGCCTTCTTTGAACCGGCTCTTGACTATGTGGTCTGCAAGATTCCCCGTTGGGATCTCGGAAAATTCCACGGTGTGGATAAGGAGTTGGGCTCCTCTATGAAATCGGTGGGTGAGGTCATGGCCATCGGACGTACCTTTGAAGAGGCCATTCAAAAGGGATTGCGTATGATAGGCCAGGGTATGCATGGCTTTGTGGAGAACAAGGAGCTGGTGATACCGGACATAGACAAGGCGTTGCGTGAGCCTACCGACAAGCGCATCTTTGTCATCTCAAAGGCATTCCGTGCCGGCTATACGGTGGACCAGGTACACGAACTGACCAAGATTGACCGTTGGTTTCTGGAGAAACTGATGAACATCATGCGTACCAGCAAGGAACTGGAGCAATGGGGTGCCAACCACAAACAGATGGCCGATTTGCCTGATGAGTTGTTGCGGAAGGCGAAAGTACAAGGGTTCTCCGATTTCCAGGTAGCTCGTGCCATTGGCTACGAGGGCGATTTGGAAGAGGGTGGCCTCTGTGTACGCCATCATCGTAGGATGCGTGGCATCCTGCCAGTAGTGAAGCAGATAGATACGTTGGCGGCAGAGTATCCGGCACAGACCAATTACCTCTATCTGACCTATAGTGGCGTGGCACATGACGTGCAGTATCAGGGTGACAAGAGAAGTATTGTGGTGCTGGGTTCGGGTGCTTATCGTATCGGCTCTTCGGTGGAATTCGACTGGTGCGGCGTGCAGGCACTCAACACCATCCGCAAGGAAGGTTACCGCAGTGTGATGATTAACTATAATCCGGAGACCGTATCTACCGACTATGATATGTGCGACCGTCTCTACTTTGATGAACTGACCTTCGAACGTGTGATGGATATTCTGGAGTTGGAAAACCCGCATGGAGTCATCGTCTCTACCGGCGGACAGATTCCCAACAACCTGGCCATGCGTCTTGATGCCCAGCAGGTACCCATCTTGGGTACGTCGGCCAAGAGCATCGACAATGCGGAGGATCGTGACAAGTTCTCGGCCATGTTGGACCGCATCGGCGTAGACCAGCCTGAGTGGAGTGCCTTGACGTCGATGGAGGACATTGATGCGTTTGTGCAGAAGGTGGGATTCCCCGTACTGGTTCGTCCCTCCTATGTGCTGAGTGGTGCGGCCATGAACGTCTGCTCCAACCAGGAAGAGCTGGAACGTTTCCTCCAGCTGGCCGCCAATGTATCGAAGAAGCATCCGGTAGTGGTGAGTCAGTTCATCGAACATGCCAAGGAGGTGGAGATGGATGCTGTGGCACAGAATGGTGAAATCATCGCCTATGCCATCTCCGAACACATTGAGTTTGCGGGTGTACACTCCGGTGATGCTACGATTCAGTTCCCTCCCCAAAAGTTGTATGTAGAGACCGTTCGTCGCATCAAGCGTATCAGCCGCGAGATTGCGCACGAACTGAACATTTCAGGTCCCTTCAACATCCAGTACTTGGCTCGCGACAACGACATCAAGGTCATTGAATGCAACTTGCGTGCTTCTCGTTCCTTCCCCTTTGTAAGCAAGGTTTTGAAGATTAATCTGATAGAGTTGGCTACGCGGGTAATGCTCGGTCTGCCTGTACAGAAGCCCGACAAGAACCTCTTCGACTTGGACTATGTAGGCATCAAGGCCAGTCAGTTCTCCTTCAACCGCTTGCAGAAGGCCGACCCCGTACTGGGAGTGGACATGGCCTCTACGGGCGAGGTGGGATGTATCGGATCCGACACATCTTGTGCCATCCTGAAGGCTATGCTTTCCGTAGGATATCGGGTTCCTCAGAAGAATATCCTGCTCTCCACCGGTACCCCCAAGCAGAAGGTAGAGATGCTCTCTGCCGCCCGTATGCTGCAGCAGAAGGGGTACAACCTCTTTGCGACCGGTGGCTCCAGCAAGTTCCTCACGGAGAATGGGGTCAAGAACACATTGGTCTATTGGCCCAGTGAGGACGGTGAGCCCCAAGCGCTGGATATGCTGCATCGGAAGGAGATAGACATGGTGGTCAACATTCCGAAGAATCTGACGGCCGGTGAGTTGGACAACGGCTACAAGATACGGCGTGCTGCCATCGACCTCAACATTCCGCTCATCACGAATGCCCGTCTGGCCAGTGCCTTCATCAACGCTTTCTGTACGATGGATTTGGACGATCTGGCCATCAAATCGTGGGCAGAGTACAAATAACGTATGGCATCGGCCTCACTTTCCGGTCAGGAAGTGCAGGGCCGATGCCATCAGTGCGTTTCGCTCGGCCTCTCCCTGAATGCTTTCAAAGGGGAAGGCGAGCAGAAACGAACGATAGTCGCTTCCTCGGTAAGCAATGGCGGCAGGCTGTTGCGTGTCACCGTAAATCAGAGCGGGGAAAGCCGGAGCAAGTGCTTGCAGACAATCGGAGGACGGAACGGCTACCATCTGTTCATTGGGACGTGTAAGGTAGGTGAAGGCCTTCCCCAATCCCTTCACTACGCTTTGGGCCGATGCTGTGCGGTGTATGCCTGCTGCATCTGCCTTTAGCGTTTGTTGTAAGAATCTCTTCCCGTTGCTGCTTCCGCTCAGTTCCTGGGCTATGTATGCTCCGCTTACCAGCAACCTGCCGCCGTTTTGGCAATAGGCGGTGACCAGTTGCCGTTGTGCCGGAGTGAATACCGGATAGCGTGTCTGACCGGAAAAGGGAAGCTCGGTCTGCTTCTGTAGGCCGAAGAGGTAGTCCACCATGTCATACGCTTCCAACCGTACTTCCCCCCTTTCTACCGCTTCATCGCTGCACGACACGAAGCTGTATCCTCCGGCGGCCTGGATGGCTTTGCCATGGATGAACGGATAGTCGAAGCTGTTGCCGGCCAGCTTCATCCCTTCGTATTCGCTGCCGCTGTCACCCAGTGTCTTGCCTGCCAGACGTCGGTCAAATTCTTGTTGGGTGCCGCAATAGGAGATGTCATACAGATAGGGCACTCCCATATCTTCGTTCAGATTGAAGCCTGCCTGTTCGGGTGTCTGAATGGTAGCCGGGCCGCTCACTCTGTCGAATCCGTTGACAATCAGTACCGTCCCCTTCTCATGCTTTGCCTTGAAGGCAGCCAGCGTTTCTGAGGGGAAACTTTCACCGCCTCGGTTGACGGCCGTCACACGGAAGGAGTAGACAATGCCGGGTTCGATGTTTGCCGTATAGGAAGGAGTGCTTACCCGTATGCCGTTGTCGAATCCGCCTCTGCCGATGCGGGTATAGACGATGTATTCACGGGGCGTTGCCGAAGGCTCCAGAGGATCCTCCACGCCCTCCCAAGAGAGTTCAACCGTATTCTTTTTCTTTCCGAAACGGATGGCAAAATGGTCTACAGGCAGAGGCTGCACGGTGTACGCTTCGCCGTGCTGCGTGGACAGGTAACGCAGGATGGCTTTGTAGAGGGCCCGGCCGGCCGTGAATTTGAAGGTAGGGTCGTGTCCCAGACGCATATCAGCAAAGTTCTGATGCGAGAGCAGTTCGATGATGGTCGAAGCAACGGCAGGCAGGCGTGTCTCGCTGTAGTTGCGGTCCCATAGGCTGCGGCGTGTCCATTCGGTATGGAAGGTTCCCTGGATGTCATGTTGCAGTTGGGTTATCATCAAGTCTGCCAAGTCTCGCGAAGCCAGGCGGTCGGTGCCGGCATGGAGTAGCCGATGGTTGAAGTCGGTCGTGTAGATGCCTAGTGTCCC
>SAMEA3663297__coassemble_1282_pt1 | contig 9355 bp, 5 predicted proteins | sample SAMEA3663297__metabat2_low_PE_003 | metagenome-assembled genome bin SAMEA3663297 (sample SAMEA3663297) | pig gut metagenome | biome: pig gut; feature: pig-associated habitat; material: faeces | place: China | collected 2013
ACAACTACAGCATACTGGCCACACCGGCTGAAGGACTGTCCGGCAAGTTCACCCGCGCCGACCGCAAGGAGTTCGGTTTGCTGCCTGGCATCACCGACCGCGAATATTACACCAACTCCAACCACGTGCCCGTGTACTACAAATGCAGTGCCCGCCACAAGGCGGAAGTGGAGGCTCCCTACCATGACCTGACACGTGGAGGACATATCTTCTATGTAGAGATGGATGGAGATGCCACCCATAACCCGGAGGCCATTATGCGGGTGGTGGACATGATAGATTACTACAACATGGGATACGGATCAGTAAACCACAACCGCAACCGCTGCCTGGACTGCGGCTACGAGAATGCGACCCCGCATCTGCAGGAATGCCCGAAGTGTGGCAGCACACGTATTGACCGCCTGCAACGCATCACAGGCTATCTGGTAGGTAGCACCGACCGCTGGAACCGAGCCAAACTGGCTGAGTTGGACGACCGGGTGGTACACGACGGCGAATAAACCGACACATACACCTGCTGCCATGCTTTGGATAATGAACATCATTGAAGACACCACCGTGGACGGGCCCGGCCTGCGGACGGCCATCTATGCAGCCGGCTGCAGCCATGCCTGCCCGGGGTGCCACAACCCCACATCGTGGGACATACACAACGGCCGTCCGATGGAGATAGAAGAGATTGTACGCCGCATTCTAGATGATCCCTTTGCCGATGTGACCTTCAGCGGAGGAGATCCTTTCTATCAAGTGGAGGGATTCACCCGACTGGCACAGGCCATCAAGACGAATAGCCGGAAAAGCATCTGGTGCTATACCGGCTATTCGTTTGAACAAATCATGCAGCGGCCTAAACTGGCCTGCCTGCTCCCCTACATCGATGTACTGGTGGACGGCAGATTCGTACGGGAGCTGCGTGACGAGTCGCTCCGATTCCGTGGCAGCAGCAACCAGCGCCTCATCAATGTACCTGCCTCACTGAAGCTGGGCAGAGTCATCGGTTGGGAAGCCTGAACTTAGCATAACGTTTGGCATCCTGCGGAGAGAGCGGCGTGAGCCGAAGAGCTGCACCACCGCTGGGCTGCAGCGGGAAATGGAGTACCGTACCTGCATCCACCCAGCCGTAGGTGCAGGCCACGTGCGTAGCGGTAGCCACCTTATCACCACCATCGGTATAGGCAGAGAGCAGAAAACGCTGCCCCTCCGGCAAAAAGGAGAGGGAGAGTGTGGCCATACGCCCTTCATTGCCTGTCATCAGGCCCACATACCATTCATCACCTTTGCGACGTGCCAGGGTGATGTGTTGCCCGGGAGTTCCGTCGAGTACACGCGAATCGTCCCACACGGTGGGTAAATGCTCAAACCACTCTATCTCCGGCTCACCATGATAGAAGGCGGGACGATCGTACCAGAAGATGGTTTGCAACGGACTATAGAAAACCATCGACGCAGCCAGCTGATGGGCATGGGTGGTCTTTAACCGCTTGTCGAAATAGCAGATGGTATAGTCGGCTGCCCCGTTAATCATGCGGGTAAAAGGCAACGTCACATTGTGCGTGGCATCGGGAAACTCCTCATTGCCACAGATACCCTCTTGCGTCAGTAGATTGGGATAGGTGCGACTGAAGCCCGAGGGACGGAACTCGTCGTGTATGTTCATCAGCAGGTGGTTCTCGGCAGCCAGACGTACCAAATCGTGTACCCAAGTAGCCCAGCGGTGGCTGGCATACTGCACGAAACCCGACTTTACACCCACAATGCCCCATTCACGCAGCAGGGGGAAGAGTTCACGCGCCTGCTTCATCAAGGCATGTTGGTTCACATAGACCCAGATACCCACCCCTTTCTCTTTACCATACTGCACGACACGCGGCATGTCTAACTTCGCTACCACCTTGGTGGCATCGCCGTCGTGCGAGGTACAAGGCAAATACCACTTCCAATCGAACAACATATAGGGGATGCGGTGGGTGGCACAGAAGTCAATCGTGGTCAAAGCTCCTTCGGTAGTAATGGTGGTCTCGCGCATGATGGTACCCGGCTTCACCCACTGGACGGCATCGGGTATCTCACAAGGAGGATTCAGGTTCTGCACGATGTCATTGTGCTCTAGCAATCCACCCGGCGTATCGGTTGCCATCACAATTTTCCACGGTGTGGCGTAGTAGGTAACAATGTCCACCGGACTGTACATCACCGATGTCAGTGTATTTTCCTTCGTGACCGAAGCCTGCAGTTTGGTCAGGCACCAGTCGTCTACATCGGCATCCAACAGAGCCGCCCACTTGCCGCCCGGTAGTTCCAACGTCAAAGCACGCTCCACAGGATGTTGCAGATTTCCGATAGGAACCCGCTCGAAGAAGGCTTGCGCCCACTGTTCGCTCCATGCCATGGTGCCTGCCGGCAAGGTGTACTCCGTCAGGTCACCCACCACTTTGTGGAATACAGCCCGGGGATGTTCGGGGAAATAGTAGCGGAAGGCTATACCCTCGTTGTAGGCCCGAACCTCGATATTGAGCCGATAGTCCGAACCCTCCTTCTTCGACAGATACATGGTGGCGGCATTGTAGCGGTCGTATACCGTACTTCGCTCCCCATAGAGTGGATGCCACTCGTTGTCCACCGTCGGGAAGTAGCGTACCGAGTCCACCTCCAGATTGTCCATCCAGCACTTCGGTTGCTTCAGGTTGCGCATACCGATTGCCATCTCCCACGTCCGGTTGTCCAGCTGCAGACCGGCTTGCGAGGGCTCCACCACCGCCGTCTGACGGTAGTCCACCCGATACATCAGCGTCCGGATTGCATTTGTCTGCTGTTCCTGCCAGAAGCTGACGGTGTGTGTGCCGTCGGGCGATGCCAGTTCCAGTCGCCCTGTCTCTTGCGCATGGAGGGTTGACACTGCAACCCATACCCATGCTGTCATCATCCATTTCTTCATATCGTTATGTTGTTATTGATTTCATCACTCCATCTTCTCAATTCTCCAAATCCCAATAGACCACATAGCGCTGGCGGTGCAGGTCGTAGAGCGGACGGAGCACATCGCCCTGCGGAGTGGTAAAGCGCAGTTCCCGGCCTTCGCGCCGGATGGTGCGGTCGGGGCGCAGGCCATCTACCTGCAAGGTGGTGCGCAGGCCGGCAGGAATGTGGTAGTCGTAGGTGTAGTAGTCGTTGTAGAGCTGCGGATTGGAGAAAGGTGCAGGCGACTGCATCCCCTCCGTACCGCGCTCGCCCGCCAAGACCACGGGGCCATAAAGTACGGCGGCACGCAGCGGATTGTCGGGTGTAGCTTCCAGTTTCAACGACATGGGATAGGTCACCTCCACGCGGTCGCCCTCCCTCCAGGTACGGCTGAGGACGATGTACAAACCTGCCTCCTGACGAATGGCCACGCGCCGACCGTTCACCCGCACCTCCGGCTTTCCGCTCCATGCCGGATAACGCAATTGCAAGGTAGCTTTCACAGGTTGTTTCGCCTGCAGAGAGAACGATACTTTTTCCTCCCGAGGGAAGTCGGTTTCCTGCCTGAGGGTGATACCTTTCTCCTTCCACTCCACCACCGAAGGGATGAAGAGGTTGACGAAAAGGTTTTCATCGTTGTGGTAGTAGATGGCCTCGGCATACTTGGCGTGGCTCTCAAAGCCGCTGCCCACGCAGCACCAGAAGGAGTTCTCGGGCGTGCTATAGACCTTGTGCGCCCCGCTGAGCAGAGGCAGGAAGTAGCACACCATGCCCGACTCGGGGTCCTGCTGGCCCAAGATGTGGTTGTAGAGCGCCCGCTCGTAGTAGTCGGCAATGCGGGCATCGGCCGTCCAGCAGAAAAGGTGGTGCGACAGCTTCAGCATGTTGTAGGTACAACAGGTCTCACCCGTATAGCCATTGAGGAAGTGGGAGAAGCGGGCGGTGTCGAAGAAGTGCTCCTTCTGACTGCTGCAGCCGGGGGCGAAGGTGTGGTGCTCCACCATGGTGTGCCAAAAAAAATCCGATAGCCGTCGGCTCTCCTCGCTCTGCAACAACTCGTAGCGGCGAGCTTCGGCAATCACCTTCGGGATGAAGGTGTTGGTGTGCTTCGTACCCAAGTCGTCGCACTGCTCCTTCAAAGAATCGATGACGTCGTTGTGGTAGAAATACTCCGCCAGCCAGCGAAAACAGTCGTCACCCGTCAGGGCATAGAGGTTGTAGAACGACTCGTTAATGCCGCCGAACTCGTTGCGAATCATCCGCCTGCGTGTCTCCTCGCTCTGCGGCCTTAGCTTCGCGTAGGCCCAATCACCCATCCGTGTCACCACCTCCAGTGCCTGACGGTTGTCAGCATAGAGGTACTGGTCTATCAGTCCCGAGAAGAGTTTGTGCAGGGTGTACCAAGGTGCCCATACACTCTTTCCCTGTAGATTTCGGTTAATCAATTCTTCGGGAAAGGCACTCAAGTAGCCATTACCCAATGCCTGTTGCACTTCAGCCAGTCCGCTGACCAAGCTGTCGCCCTTCAGCTTAAACAGTTCGCAGCCGGTGGCGGCATACATCAGGCTGTAGGCCGAGAGCAGGTGTCCCGTGGTGTGTCCGCGCAGTTCGCAGTCCAGTGATTCCCAGCCACCCAGCTTCTTCACCGTCATGTAGCCCCCCTCACGCCCGGCAAAGAGACCAGCATTGGTACGGAAGCTGTGCAGCAGGCGGTTCACCTCTATCGAAGCCATCCAGACAGAATCCCGTTCCAGATTCTCACGAAAACGGCTCGGTAGTAACCGCACATCCTGCAGGTCGAAGGCTTGCGCCTGCATAGGTGCCGCTACAGGAAGTTTCAACTTTCCGCCGTGCTGGCCGGGATAGACGGACTGAGCCGTCATCGTGGTGGAGATCGCCATGGCTATCCACGCAAACAAACAGATTCTTTTTTTCATGTCTTTCATTATAATACTATTTGAATTGGATTCGAACGGGCTGCACCACCCGTTTGTGGGTAGCCGTAGCAGGCTTCACAGCCGCTATCCAGGCATTGTGGCTTCGCTTGGGATTGTCCGTTCCGCAGTCGTAGGGGATGTATCGGAACTCCGTATCAGAGACCTTCCGTATGGGACCGCTGATGTAGAGATATTTCCAACCGTTCTCTAAGGAAAATGTGTCGCCCACATTCAGATTCCTGAAGTCCACATCCCGAATCGCTTTCACCGTAACGTGCTTGCCGTCAGTCTCGGCATAGCGAGCAGCGGTCAACCGAGCCATTTCCTCGTCGAAATACCAGAAGGCTTCGTGCGGGTCGCCTTGATAGGCAGCCCAAGGTGCAGGAGGCACGGAGGGAAAGGCCGTAATGTTGGCTCCTTCGGTCTCACCTCCTCGGGGAATACCATATCGCCAGCCATTTGCGGGATTCAAGCGTTTCAAGCTTCCATCACCATTCAAACGCTGTTCGAGTGCCTTTCGAATGAAGAGGACCATATAGTCAATGGTGGCATCACAGAGGTCAAAATGTCCGCTGCCTGCATCACAAAGAAAAGAGATGCAAGCTCCGGGATACATCAGTTGGAAGGCCAATGCCGGACGCACACGTGCCTGCCACCATTCATATTCACCCTCTACCATCAATCCGGGAATGCCGTCAATGTTCCGGGTACGTCCCCACTCCACATTGGCCGTGCCATAGCCGCAAAGGTTGGTACGCGGTGCATCACCATGGAAGGAGAGGATGCAGAGTGTTCGGTCGTTGTTCCATGCCGCAAAGTTCCAGGGGAAGGTGGCCTGGGCTGAATGGCCGAAAGGTACGATGGGCACCGTGGCCAGTTCAGGATGTCCGCTCTGTCCGGCCAGCCCCACCATCATTTCCTCGAAGATCTGCTGACAACCCGACTGCGGTGACCAGTTCTGCGAGAACCATGGAGCTACCCAAATGAGTGCCCCGCCCAATTCCTGTATCTGCTGTCTGAACCGTTCGCTGCGTAGCAAAGCCTCCTCCGTCATGTTCTGCTGTGCCAATACAGCAAAGCGCACCCGCTCCACGCCGTCCGCTATCCAGCAATAGGCATTCGGGGCCTTGCCCGTCTCATCGCTCACATAGCCCATCAAAGCCACCGAACAGGTCCAATCGCCAAACTTGCCCAAAGCTTGCGCCTGCCAGCAAACTGCCCAGAGGGTCATCACACAAAGTATAATCCGTTTCATGACGTTTACCGATTGACAACGATTTTCAAACATTGATTGCTATAATTCACCGCCTCTCTTTTACCGTTCACCTCCAGCGAAGCGGGCTTCTGCAGATGTCCAAAGGAAGCACGCATCTGCGGCTGTCCATCCATCTGCAACACCAAACCACTGCCGTCTGCCGAAGGCTGGCACATCACAAACAGCTTGGAGAGCGACGAGAAGTAGCTCTGCCCGTCGCGGCGCAGGGCACTACCATAGCAGAGGAAGAGGTTGCGGGCATCAGCGGGATTCGTGCCCTCGTCATAGGTCACGGTCCACATGTAGGCATCGGTGCTCCATCCGTCGGCCTCTATCCACGAGTTGCTGTGCATCAGCCGTCCGTCGGCCAGCTGGTTGATGTAGAGGTCTGTCACTTTTCCCCGATGACGGATGCGCAGGCCTATCCAGTCCTTGCCCTCGCGTCGCTCCATCTCGGGCAAGTTCTTGTCGTCGGAGTTTTCCTTCAGAATGATGGCATTGACCGCCTTCACCCGATCGGTCTTGCCCGGCAGGTGGAACGAGTAGTAACTGTCCGTGCCCTTCAAGTCTTCCGAGGGAGTTTCTACAACCTCCCACCAGAGGTCATCGGGATAGTCGTGTACGAAATCTGAGTTGGCCAGCAGGCGGGGATAGAGCGGACGTACCACCACCGAGGACTCTCCGTTAGTGACGGTCAGGTCGAATCCCCGCTTCCGTGCCTCACCGCCCGGATGCCACAACCACTGGAACTCACCTGCCTCGTGCGTACCGAGGTCGTCTATCACATAAATCACATTGTCCAACCAAAGGAAATGACGGAAGTAGCGGTGGAACTGGTCGGCGTAGGGGCCGGTGGCATCGGCCAGCACATAGCGGCAATTACCTCCATCCATCAGGTGATGCAGCCGGCCGTCCAGCATACTGCCATGATACTGCTGGTAGCGCGACTGTCCGCGACCGTTGAACAGCACCACATTGTGCGCCTCACTCTGAAAGAAGTAGTTGCGATAGGCCGGATTGGGGTACCAGCAGTTGCCGCCATCCTTCAATATGTCTACCCCCTTGTGATAAAGGATGAACGAAGAGGCATCGGCGTGCGAGTGATTCCACGTATGTCCGCTCTTCACGGCCAGCATGGTGGCATCCTTCTGCCAGGAGGTGCGCATGGTGGCCCACCCGAAATCGGCGAAAAGCTGCGACTTTCCTATCTTAGGCTCAGCCGGAGCCTTGCGGAGGTCGGGTGTATAGAGGAATCCCATGGGACGATTCAGGAAGTAGCCGTCGCGGTGCTGTCCTTGCTCCACCTGATTGATATACCATATTATATTGTCATCCTTCTCACCCAAAGCATAGAGGAGCATCAAGGTGCTCTCGGCACAAACATTCTTGTGGCTGTCGCCGAAGTTGAGGTTATACAACATCCCTGTCCGCGGATAGCAGACATGCATGAAATATTCGGCCAGCGGCTTCAGTTCAGGAATCTCAGGCATAGGCTGTCCGGGCATCGCATTCTTCCAGGCCAGGCGGAACTGCAGGGCTTCCTGTATACCGAAGTTGGCATAGTTCAGACTCTCGTACATGCCGCCTGCTGCATCAAACGACTTGGGCTTGTTCTGCAACACGTCGCCGGCGAAGCTGAACCACTCGGGCAAGGCCTCGTTGAGTGCTTCGGCCATGCTCCGTGCCTCGGGCACTTCGTTTTGCAGACTCAAGGCCAGAATGCCGCCCATGCAGGCACACGATGTCCACCAGTTGTGACCCATGGAGTTCAGCGAATGGATGCGCGTAGGCTCCAACAGCCAGTCGCCCAGACTGGGTTCCAATGCTATCCGTTTCAGGCCTTGTGCTATCTGTATGCGCTCGGAGGCCGACAGGTCGTTGTACGCCGCATCGTAGGCAATGGCCGTCAGATAGGCCTTGTGCGACAATCCCAAGTCGGCACGCCAAGCCGGCTTGCGGACCAACATCTCCGTACTGCTCCATGCCTCGGCCTGAATGACATCCAGCAGAATCTCCTTGATACGTTCCACATACACCTTTTCCCCGGTCATCAGATAGACCAGCGAGAGATAGTCCAAATCGGCAATTTTCCTATCCTTTACCTTCACATCGGCTGTCCGCTTCAGCTCTTTCCAGGCAGTAGCCATTGTGGGATCGTCCTTCATCCGCAGCTTCACCTCCTCTATCCGCTCCGCTGTATAGAGCAGCGAGGGATGCTTCACAGGTGCCTGTGCGTGTAGCACTGCCACCAGCATCAACAGCGGCAGTGCGATTGTCATGATTCGTATTCCTTTCATCATCGTTTGTCTTTTACCAGCCGGATGGCTACGCCACCCGACGCCATCAATTCAAAATTCAGCTTGTCCGAAGCGCTTACCCGCTTCCGCTCCACCTTTACATGGGTACGTGTCTTCACCGAACGGCCGCCGTCCGTATAGATTTCGGCCACATACCTTTCCCCTTGCGGCAGGAAATTGAGGTCAATCGCTACACTGCGAGCCTCGTTGTTCGTGATGGCTCCTACAAACCATTCGTCACCGTGCCTGCGTGCCACGGTGATATGTTCGCCCACCGCTCCCTGCAGTACCCGGGTATCATCCCAAGTGGTGTACACGTCGTCAAAGAACTTCAATTCCGGTTCGTCCTGTACATCCGACGGCTTGTCATACCAATACATATATTGCAGCGGACTGTAATAGACCACCGACAAGGCTAACTGATGGGCGGGCGTAGTCTGGATGGTACGCGAGCGAGGTACTCCGTAGGCATCCTCCGTCTGGCTGAGCCGTCCGAAGTCCTGCCGATAATAGCAGATGGTATAGTCGGCTGCTCCGGCCACATAGCGGGTAAAGGGCAGCGTCACATTGTGTGTGGCATCGGGAAACTCTTCGTTGCCACGGATCCCCTCCTGTGTCATCAAGTTGGGATAAGTACGACTGAATCCTGTGGGGCGGTATTCGTCGTGTATGTCCACCATCAGTCCGTAGCGGGCACACTTCTCCACCGCCTCATGCATCCATTTGGTCCACACCTGCGAACCCACCTGCACGAAACCAAACTTCAATCCGGCCACTCCCCACTGCTTGTACAGGGGCAGCAGTTCGTCCAGTTGCTGCTGCAAGGCACGCTGGTTTACATAGAGAATCACCCCTATCCCGTGTGCCTTGGCGTAGCTGATTACCTCAGGCAGATTCAGTGCATC